>Ga0268266_10000074_pt1 | contig 230993 bp, 192 predicted proteins | sample KBSS13metaG_FD_190356 | JGI IMG/M metagenome (GOLD analysis project Ga0268266, IMG submission 190356) | Switchgrass rhizosphere microbial communities from Kellogg Biological Station, Michigan, USA - KBS S1-3 metaG (SPAdes) (version 2) | ecosystem: Host-associated > Plants > Roots >... | reverse complement strand
TGTTCCCATCGCTGGCTGCAGCGAGACGGATCATCGAGGCATGGCGGACGGACTACAATACCATGCGTCCGCACAGCAGCCTTGGCGGGTTGGCACCCGCCGAGTTTACGAACCGCCCCCGCCAGGGCATATGGACACCGAAGCTAGGCCGTGAACTCATAAATCGTTAGTGCGCGACCGAAGGGTCAGGCATGTAGCGCTGACCTGGGGGTGGCAGATGAAGAGCTATTTTCTCGAAGAGCTTAGGGACCCCGCCCGTGTTCGCGGCGAGCTGTCGGACCTGTTGCCGCATCAGGTTGATCCGTGGGTGCTGCTAGCCGCAGATGACGACGCGTTGGCATACTTCAATGTGATCGCGAAGGAGGCGAGCGTCTGTCACGTCCAAGCTGATATCAGCGGACGCCATTACAACCGCGACGAGGCTGTTCTGGCGGTTCTGCGAGAGTTGCAGAAGCGCCTCGGCGGGGTGGTGCGAGACGACGACGACAATGAAATGTAGGCTTTTTCTGGCCGCCCGGATGTGATTCAGGCTCAGCATGAGCCGATATGATCTGACCGATTTCGAATGGCGCGTGATCGAGCCGCTGCTGCCCAACAAGCCACGAGGCGTGCCCCGTGTCGATGATCGCCGCGTGCTGAATGGCATCTTCTGGGTGTTGCGATCCGGTGCGCCTTGGCGCGATCTACCCGAGCGCTACGGCCCGCGCACTACTTGCTACAATCGCTTTGTGCGGTGGCGCAAGGCGGGCGTCTGGGATCAGATGATGGACGTCATCACAGCCGCCCACGACGTATCCAGATGATCGACAGCACTTCCGTTCGCGCCCACCAGCAGGCCGCGACGGCAAAAAGGGGGATCGAGATCATTGTCTCGGTCGCTCCCGAGGCGGACTCACGACCAAAATCCACGCAGTCGTCGATGCGCAAGGCCTCCCGATCCGGCTCGGCCTGACAGCCGGGCAAGCGCATGACGGGCAGATCGCCGACACGCTGCTCGACCATCTCGGCCCGCGCACCATCGTATTGGCGGACAAGGCATATGACGCTGACCGCATCCGTGCGCTGATCGAGGCGCAAGGAGCCACGCCGAACATCCCGGCCAAATCCAATCGGAAGTGGAAACCATGCTTCAGCAAGCGGCTCTATCGCGAGCGCAACCTGATCGAGCGCTTCTTCTCCAAGCTCAAACACTTCCGTCGCGTCGCTACACGATATGACAAGCTGGCCGCGAACTTCCTCGCCATGGTCCAACTCGCCTCATTGCGGCTCTGGCTCCGCGCTAATGAGTCTACGGCCTAAGTTATCAGCGGCCTGAAAACTGGGAGCAGGTCAAGATGATCGGGACTCGAACCGTAATCTCCTAGATATATTTGGGGCTATAACGGTTTAAGCGGAAATGAATTGACTTTTTTAATCAATTACTTTCCGAGAATTTCCGAGTACTCTTCTGGGCACCATTCATCCTTAAGCGGGATGAAATTGTTGGATTTCCTGAGTTTTCGGCAGCGAGTGGCAGATAAACCTGTCACAGACGAGGCCGCCGAACCGATGGCACGGAAGTCCTACCTTATTCAGCCCGGCGGACGCTGGTACTACAACCGAGCGCTGCCAAAAGAGCTTTGGCCAGGCGCCGGCAAGACTCCCTTTCCGCCTCTCCCTAGACACCGACTCGCTGGACGAAACGCAACGCCGTCGAGCAAGGCCCCGAACTGGTCAACGGCTAGCCGTCATCCGCACAGCGGTCGTAATGAGAGAGTGAGGTCGCCAACCTAAAGCGCTGTATAGTGCCCGCCCGTCCGGCGTTGCGACGAGAGAGCCCTTCGTTGCGCCGTCCCGGAAAGCGACTGCCCCTAACTCGCGCATAATGGACCGGCCCAGCCCGCGTCGACGATGATCTGGATGAGTCGCGATCTGGTCGAACACGGCGGTCGAGCCCACTAGAAAAACCCGCCCGCTGGCCGCCACGTCTCCATTTGCGGCAAGGGCGCTGGCCACGTAACCTCCAGGCACAGGTTCCAGTCTGCACTGGTAGTCATCTGAATGACGGGTGTCGGCCCAAAACAGATCATCGGCCGTCATCATGAAACCAACCGGCGCGATGCTCCAACCGCTGGCCAGCAAGGGCTCTACAGCCTTTGGAGGCGCGCAGACCTTGATGAAAACATGCGGCTCGCCAATCTCTCGCGACACTTTTTCGACGCCGGAAGACGCCTCCGCAAAGAGGTATCGGGCCTTCTGATCTGGCAGTCCGACATCAACTCGAAAGCCGTCGTAGACGTGAACTGGCGCGGCGGCTCCCCGAGAGAGCGCCCAGCCTTCAATCCATGACGCCACGACATCCCGATCCGCTTTCAGCGCATATTCTGTGAACGGTTTCATCTTCATCGGCGGCGGGCTCCAAGCGGCTCGCCTCGAGAATAGCGAGCGCGTGCTTCTCAAACGCTCCACTTTGCGCCAAACGATATCGAGAAGTGGCCAATCTTGCGGAGGCGCTGCCGGCATGGTCGCGGTCGACATCAAGCGTCATGACATGCCGCCCGCGTCAGGCTGGGACCTGCACGCCCATGAGGATGAGGCGCTGCTCAGCTACGCCGCCGATGGGTCCTGCACCAAGCTGATGCCCGATCGCGCTTGGCTGGTGCTGCCCGGCCACGCGATCTGGATCCCGCCGGGGAAACCACATGCCACTCTGATCGGCCCGGCCGGCTGCCGCTTGCGCACCGCCAGCTTTCCCAAGCCGGTGCCGGAAGATTTGCCGCAGGCCTGCTGCGTGCTGCAGGTGTCGCCGTTCCTGGCCTCGCTGCTCGAGGCATGGGACCAGGAGGATGATGCGCGGCGGCGGGGGGCGCTCACCGTTCTGATTCTCGATGAGACGCGCAAGGCCCCGCGGCTCGATCTCGGCCTGTCCAGGCTACGGGATCCGCGCCTGCAGCGCGTCGCCGACGCCCTCTTCGCCGATCCGGCCGATCCGCGCGGCCTTGCGGGCTTTGCGGACCTGGCAGGCATGAGCCGCCGGAGCTTCGCGCGCCGCTTCCGCCAAGAGAGCGGGCTCGCATTCGGCGAATGGCGTCGTCAGCTTCGCCTTCTGATCGCCCGCCAGCTGCTGGGGGCCGGCAGCCAGGTAACCGAAGCCGCGTATAGTCTCGGCTACAGCTCGCCTAGCGCTTTCATCGCCATGGTCCGACGCGAACTGGGGGTGACGCCCGCTAGGCTGTTCCCTTCGAATCTACCGTGAGAGCTTGCGCCAAGCCGTTCCCTGTCAAATGCGCGCATCTCTGGTAGAATGGCCAAGCCTTTTCCCGACACTGGTCATTGCGATCGGCCGCTTTGGGTTGGAGTCGGTCAAAAAGGTGTTTGCCGTAGGAAGACGCCGGATCGGCGGACATGCACGGCTTGATGCGAGTTTTCGCACGGCGGCGACGATGACACCAGCTTTTGCCGGATCGATCACGCGCGCATGGTCCGGCCAAAGACCGACGACAATCGCTGTCACGAGAGTAGGTCCATCCCGCCTGGGCATGGCCGCGGTCGAGCTTGCCAAGCGCCGTCTCCGAGGCCACGCCTCCCGGCACCGCCAGAGACGAAGGCTCATCGATGACCGCACGCGCCGCGCGCTTCCTGCTTGCCCCGCTTGCCTCGATCGTCTGCCCGTTCGCGGTGCACGCACAGACGGCACCGGCGGCGGCAGCTGCGCCGGCTTCCGACGACATCGTGGTGCGCGGCACCGGGCTCGAGCTGCCGCCCGGCAACCCGGCCTATGGCGCCGTGGTGATCGACCGCGACCGCCTGACCAACGATGCGTCGGGCCGGGTCGAGGACGTGCTGGCCGATGTCGCCGGCTTCCAGCAATTCCGTCGGTCGGACAGCCGCTCGGCCAATCCGTCGGCGCAGGGGGCGACGCTGCGTGCGCTCGGCGGCAATGCCGCTAGCCGCACGCTCGTCCTGCTCGACGGCGTGCCGATCGCCGATCCGTTCTTCGGCTACCTGCCGTTCAACGCGCTGGTGCCCGACCGCCTGGCCGGCGTCCGCGTGACGCGCGGCGGCGGATCGGGGGCGTTCGGCGCCGGCGCGGTCGCGGGTACGATCGACCTGGTCAGCGCGGGACGCCGCGACCTGCCGCTGCTCGCCGCCGAAGCGCTGTACGGCAGCCGCGCGTCGGAGAGCCTGTCGGCCAGCCTGTCGCCCGATCTCGGCCGCGGCTTCGCCACGCTGTCGGGCCGGTTCGAGCGCGGCGACGGGTTCCAGACGACGCCCGACGACCAGCGCGTCGCGGCGAGCGTGCCCGCGCGCTACCGCGACTGGTCGGCCTCGGCGCGCGCGGTCGCGCCGATCGCGCCCGATACCGAGCTGCAATTTCACGGCCTGCTATTCGGCGACAACCGCACGTTGCGCTTCCGCGGCGCCGATTCCTCGTCCGAGGGCGATGATGCCAGCATCCGGCTGGTCCATCGCGGCGGCTGGCAGGTCGACGCGCTCGCCTATGTCCAGGCGCGCAACTTCACCAACAAGGTGATCAGCGCGACGACGTTCAAGCTGACGCTCGACCAGCGCAGCACCCCCGCCACCGGGATCGGCGGCAAGATCGAGGTGCGGCCGCCGGTCGGCGCTGACAATGTGCTGCGCCTCGGCGGCGATGTCCGGCTAGCCGATGGCGAGCTGTTCGAGGATTCTTATGCCGCCTCGGGCGCGGTCACCGCGCGGCGCAACGCCGGCGGCAATTCGAGCGTCGCCGGCCTGTTCGTCGAGGACGACTGGACGCTGGGCAAGCTGGTCCTCACCGCCGGGGGTCGGGTCGATCGCTGGACGCTGACCCATGGCTTCTTCCACGAGCATAGCGGCGCCGGCGCACCGACCAGCATGCTCGCCTTCCCCGACCGCAGCGGCACCGAAGTCACCGGCCGCGGCGGGTTGCTCTACCATCCGGCGAAGGCGGTGGCGCTGCGGGCGGCGGCCTATACCGGCTTCCGCCTGCCGACGCTCAACGAGCTCTACCGGCCCTTCACCGTCTTCCCGGTGACGACGCAGGCCAATGCCGATCTGAAGCCCGAGCGGCTGCGCGGCGTCGAGGCGGGGATCAACGTCACCCCGGCCAGCGGCCTCACGCTGTCGGGCACCGTCTTTTACAACAAGCTCGCCGACGCGATCGCCAACGTGACGATCGGCACCAATTTGCGCCAGCGGCAGAACGTCGATGCGATTGCCGCGAAGGGCATCGAGGCGACTGCCGCGTGGCGGCGCGGGGCGATGACACTGTCCGCTTCCTACGCCTATTCGGACAGCAAGGTGCATGCACCGGGCAGCGCGCTGGACGGCATGGTCCCGGCACAGAGCCCACGCCATGCGGCGAGCGGCACGATCGCCTGGTCGCCGAAGGCAGGCCCCATGCTGTCGGCGACGCTGCGCTACGTCGGCGATCAATATGAGGACGATCTGCAGACCGGCAAGCTGCCCGCGGCGACCACGGTCGACCTGTTCGGCAAGGTGCCGATCATGCGCGGCTTCAGTGCGGTGGTCCGCGCCGAGAACGTCTTCGACGCCGTTGTCGAGACCCGCGACCAGGCCGGGTCGATCGACCTGGGCACACCCCGAACCCTATGGATCGGAATCCGCTTCGGAGGATAGGTTCGAGCGATCGATGCACGAGGCGAGAACAAGCGGGATCAGCCCGCCGCCCTCGAGCACCGCGACCTCGCGCTGCGTTTCGATTTCCGCCACCGCCTGCATCTGGCGCGTGGCGCCCGTCGCGTAACGGATGACGACCGGCACCGCGGCGCGCGGCGACAAGTGCCGGGCATCGATCTCGATGCGATCGTCGGGGCCCAGCGCGAGCACCGCAGGATGGCAACCGGCAGGCAGCCGCAGCGGCAGGATGCCCATGTTGACGAGGTTCGACCGGTGGATGCGCTCGAACCCGCTCGCCAGCACCGCGCGCGCGCCGAGCAGCGCCGCGCCCTTCGCCGCCCAGTCGCGCGACGAGCCCGTCCCGTAGCGCTCGCCGGCGACGATCACCACCGAGGTAGCGGCCTCGCCATAGCGCGCCGCGGCCTTCCAGAGCGGGAGGTGCTCGCCGCTCCCGGCGAGGATCGTTTCGCCCGGCGCGATGTCCGGGCCCAGCAAGTTGACCGCGCTGCGGTTGGTGAACAGCCCGCGCAGCATGACTTCCCAATTTCCCCGGCGCGAGGAAAAGACGTTGAGGTCGTCGGGCTTCTCGCCGCGTTCGATCAGCCAGCGCCCCGCCTCGCCGTCCGGTGGAATGGCGCCCGCGGGCGAGATATGATCGGTCGTGATGTCATCGCCGAGCACCAGGATCGGCGCCGCCTCATATGCCCCGAGCCGGCTCTCGCCATCGGCCCGCACGAACGGCGGCCGCCGCAAATAAGTCGAATGGTCGCTCCAGGGGTAAAGCGCGCCGCCCGGTGCCTCGAGCGCGGCCCAGGCTACGCTCGCCTCGGCAGCGTCATAGGCGGGCGCGAAATCGGCCGCTAGCGCCGCTTGCGTCAGGAGTGCGTCGATCTCCGCGCCGCTCGGCCAGAGATCGGCGAGGCGGATCGCGCGGCCGTCCGGCGCCACGCCGATCGGATCGGCGGCGATGTCGAGCGCAGCATCGCCCGCCAGCGCATAAGCGACGACCAGCGGCGGCGAGGCCAGGAAGGCGTCGTCGATCAGCGGATGGACGCGTCCCGGGAAATTGCGGTTGCCCGACAGGATGCCGACCGGCGCGATCTCGCCCCGCGCAACCGCCGCGGTCGTGACCGCCGCCAGCGGCCCCGAATTGCCGATGCAGACCGTGCAGCCATAGCCGGTGATGGCGAAGCCGACCGTTTCGAGATCCTCGAGCAGCCCGGCGCGCGCCAGCATCCGTTCGGCGGTCGGCGATCCCGGCGCGAAGCTGGTCTTGACCCAGGCGGGCGGCGTCAGGCCGAAGTGCCGCGCCTTGCGCGCGACCAGCCCGGCGGCGATCAGCAGCCGCGGGTCGGAGGTGTTGGTGCAGCTGGTGATCGCGGCGATCCCGACCGGACGGCGCGGCAAATCGCCTACCTTCTCCCCGACACCCCCGAGCAAGACCGGGATATCACCCGGCGCGACGAGATCCTGCGGCCGCCGCGGACCAGCGAGCGACAATGCTACGGCGGACAGGTCGATCTCGACCAGTTCGTCATAGACCGGCTCGGCCGCCGGATCGAACCACAGGCCGGTCGCCCGCGCATAATCGCCGACCAGCGCCACAGCCTCGGCCGTCCTTCCGGTCGCGGCGAGATAGGCGAGCGTCGCCTCGTCGATCGGGAAATAGCCGGTCGACGATCCATATTCGGGCGCCATGTTGGCGACCACCGCGCGGTCGCCGGCCGACAGGGTCGACACGCCCGGCCCGAAATATTCGACGAACCGCCCGGCGAGCTTCAGCTGACGGAGACGATGCGTGACGGTCAGCACCAGGTCGGTCGCGGTGATCCCTTCGCGCAACCGGCCGGTCAGCTTCACCCCGACCACGCGCGGCACCCGCATCATCACCGGCTGGCCGAACATCACGCTTTCCGCCTCGAGCCCGCCGACGCCCCAGCCGAGCACGCCGATGCCGTTGACCATCGGCGTATGGCTGTCGGTGCCGATCAGCGTGTCGGGGACCGCCCAGCGCACACCGTCGCGCTCGGCCGCGGTGACGACCGTCGCCAGCCGTTCGAGGTTGATCGTGTGCATGATCCCCGTTCCCGGAGGATGGACGGTGAAATCATCGAGCGCGCCCGCCGCCCATTTCATGAAACTGTAGCGCTCGGCGTTGCGCTCCATCTCGCGCCCCATGTTGCGCGCCTTGGCGTCCGGGCTGCCATAGACGTCGACCGCCAGGCTGTGATCGGTCGAGACGTCGACGCGCAGCATCGGGTTGAGCAGCGTCGGGTCGCCGCCCGCTTCCGCCAAGGTCGATCGCGCCGCCGCGATGTCGACCAACGCGGGGCCGCAGGTCGTGTCGTGCATCATCACCCGGCCGGGCCAGAAGGCGATCTCGGCATCGCTGGTCCCGGCCGCAATCCAGTCGGGCAGGATCGAGAGATCCTCGCCGTGGCGGACGAGGTTCTCGATCAGGATGCGATGCACCCAGGGAAGGCGGGAAAGCCCGAGCTGGTGCAAGTCGACGATGCGATAGAGTTCGCCGCCGGAAGTCAGATCGGTCGTGGGGGTCATCTTGGTCCGGAGGGAACGAGCCGCGCGACCCACACCATCACGAAGGCGACGAGGGTGAGCGCGGCGAGGAAGATCAGGCCTGACGACGGCTGGCCGGTCGCCTTGGTGAACCAGCCGACCGCATAGGGGCCGACGAACCCGCCGAGATTGCCGATCGAGTTGATCGCGGCGATCGAAACGGCGGCGGTGGAGCGCGACAGGAACAGGCCAGGCAAGGTCCAGAACGGCGCCTTGAAAGCGTAGAAGCCGGTCAGCGCGAAGGCGAGCAGCAGCGCGGCGACGATCGGGCCGCCGGTTGCGGCGACCGCGCCGAGCGTGACGCCCGCGAGCAGCAACGGCCAGGCGGCGTGACGCTGGCGCTCGCCGGTGCGGTCCGAGCGGCGCGACCACCAGATCATGCCGACCGTCGCGACGAGATAGGGACCGGTCGCGATCAGCCCGACCTCGAAATTGCTCAGCGACTTGCCGGCGCCTTTGAGGATCTGCGGCAGCCAATAGCCGACGCCCAGGCTGCCGGCCTGGTAGACGAAATAGATCAGCGACAGATACAGCACCTTGGGATCGCTGATCGCACGCCAGGTCGACAGATGGCGCACGCCTTCGGTCAGCGCATGATCGCGCGCCAATTCGCCCTCGAGCCAGGCGCGCTCGTCGGGCGCGAGCCATTTGGCATCCGCCGGCCGGTCGACCAGCAGCCAATAGGTCGCGATGCCGCCGATCACCGCCGGGGCGCCCTCGATCAGCAGCATCCAGCGCCAGCCGGTCAGGCCGAACCCCGAAACATGGTCCATGATGAAGGTGCTGACCGGCGTGCCGATCACATAGGAAACCGGGATGGCCGAGGTGAACAGGGCCACCACGGTCGCCTGCTCCTTCGATCGGAACCAGGCGGTCAGGTAGATGATGATCGCGGGGAAATAGCCCGCCTCGGCCACGCCGAGCAGGAAGCGCGCGACGTAGAGCTGCCCCGCGCTCTGCACGAACGCGCTGGCCATCGACACCACACCCATCCCGATCAGGATGCGCGCGATCCACACCCGCGCGCCGTAACGCGCCATCAGCAGGTTGCTCGGCACCTCGAACAGGAAATAGCCGATGAAGAAGATGCCGGCGGCGAGGCCGAACGCCTCCGACGACAGGCCGAGCTCGGCATTCATCTGGAGCGCGGCGTAGCCGATGTTGGCGCGCTCGATGTACGAGATGATGTAGAGCAGGAAGCAGAGCGGCACGATCCGGCGAAACACGCGCGCGACGACCACGCGCTCTGTCGGTGTTTCCGAAACGTCCATCAGGCCGGCCTCTCGATTGCAAATATGCAATTACAAAATGCAATTTAAAGGGTCAATGGGCGCATTGTCGCAAACGACACCGAGGTCACCGGACAGCGCATGCCACAAACGAAACGTCACCCCGGGCTTGTCCCGGGGTCCGCCTGGAGGCAGGCGCGAGACACGAGCTCATAGTCCTGGCCGGGAGGCTAGGCAGACCCCGGCACGAGGCCGGGGTGACGGTCGGTGGTGGCGTTGACGGCACGGACCCTTCGATCGCCGGCAGCTTAATTCTCCGGCGTCTTCTCGACCCCCGGCTGCTTGATCGTCCAGGCCGCCAATATGTGGTCGCGCAGCGTGCGCGATACCGTCTCGAGATCTCCCGCCGCGAGCATGTCGAGGATCTCGAGATGCTCCTCCGACTGGCGCTTCAGCCGGCTGCGATCGCCGCCTGTGACGCGATATTCGATCAGCCGGCGCAGGCGATTGATCCGTCGCGATGCGTCGAGAAAGAAGGCGTTGTGCGACCAGGACACGATCGCTTCGTGGAAATGGGTGTTGATCTCGAACAGCCGCGCGCGGGGCAAGGTGAACATCTCGCCGTCGAGCAACGCGCGCTGCTGCCCGCGGATCGTCTCGAACTCCGCGGCGTCGATCCGGTAGCCCGGCTGCAGCACCGCCTGCGATTCGATCGCGGCGCGGAATTGATAGGCCTTGGCATAGGCCTCGCCCGAGGTCAGCGTGTCGCCGAACGCCCAGCCATGGCCCGGCAGGCGCTCGACCCAGCCCTCGTCGGCGATCTGTCCGAGCAGCAATTGCAGCCGGCCGCGCGGCACGTCGTAGCGGCGCATCAGCTCGTTCTCGCTGACCCGGTCGGGAAGCCGGCCCGACAGGCGATCCTCGGCGATCAGGAAATAGAGCTTGTCCTCCGCCTCGCCCGCCGCCGCGTCGGGCGGCGACGAGGCGATGTGCGCGATCGGCCGCGCCACGAAATGTCCCTTGTTGGGCTCGGCATAGACGACCCCGCCGTGCTCGAGCGCCTTGAGCGCCTCAGTCACCGGCGCGCGCGACACCCTGAACAGATCGGCAAGCCGCTGCGCGCCGAGATGGTACCCCGCCTCCAGACGGTTCTCCCGGATGTGCTCGACGATGCGATGCGCGACCTGCGCCGCCAGCTTTTCCTTCATGGCCCCTCGATACAAGCAGCCGCCGCCTGCGCAAGCGGGCGAGCATGTCGACAAAGTACAATTGTAATGACAAAATGCAAATAGCCCGATAGGCAGGCCCCAGGAGAGCGACTTGAGCTTTACGCCACCATCCGACAGCCCACCTTCGCGGCGCACACTGCTGCGCTACGCCGCCGGGCTGGCCGGCAGCGTAGCCGTCGCGTCAACAGTGGAAGCCGCACGGACCATGACGACCAACACCCCGCCCCGCTTCGCTTATGTCGGCTGCCGCACGAGCCGCGAGCGCAATGCCCGGGGTGACGGCATCGGCGTGTACCGGATCGACGGCGCCGGCGCATGGGCGCGGATCCAGTTGGTCGGCGATCTCGTCAATCCGTCCTATCTCGCCTTCGATCGTAGCGGCCGCATGCTCTACACCGTCCATGGCGACGCGACCGAGGCGAGCGCGTTCCGCATCGATGCCAAGAGCGGGCAATTGAGCTTCGTCGACAAGGTCGCGACCGGCGGGTGCAATCCGGTGCATCTGATGGCCGACCCGTCGAACCGGTTCATGGTCGTCGCCAACCATATCGTCCGCGACGGCGTCAAATCGGGCATTGCCAGCCTGCCGATCGGCAGCGACGGCCGCCTCGGTGCGCCGGTCGACGTCGTCGCCTTCGACGGCGCGATCGGGCCGCACCGCGTCGAACAGCCCTTTCCCAAGCCGCACCAGGTCGAGTTCGACCGCTCGGGCCGCTTTGTCATGGTGCCCGATAAGGGCTGCGACCGCGTCCTTGTTTATGCGATCGATCCCGCCGGCAAGCTGCACGCCGTGTCGGGCGCGACCGCGCCGGCGCGCGAAACCTCGGGGCCGCGCCACATCGCCTTCCATCCCGGCAACCGTCTCGCCTATCTGATCAACGAGCTCGACTCGACGATCTGCTGCTACCGGTTCGATCCGGCGACCGGCGCCATCCGCCCGTTCCAGATCGTCTCGGCCTTGCCCGACAGTTTCACCGGCAACAGCCGCGGATCGGAGATCGCGGTCTCCGACGACGGCCGCTTCGTCTATGCCTCCAATCGCGGGCATGACAGCATCGCCTTGTTCGCGATCGACGGCGCCAGCGGCCGGCTGAGCGCGGTCGACTGGGTGCCGTCACTGGGCAAGACGCCGCGCTTCTTCGCCTTGTCGCCCGACGGCGCCGCGTTGTTCATCGCCAATGAGGAAGGGCACAATATCGTGCGCTACGCGGTCGATCGGCAGAGCGGCCGCCTGTCCAAGGGAGCGGTGGTCGCGGAGACCGGCAGCCCGACGAGCATCGTCTTCGCTTGACGTCATATCGCTTGAGTTACCTTACCGCTTCCCCGGCGAAGGCCGGGGCCCAGTCGCGGTGAGTTCGCGACTATAGAATGCTATCTCGAGGCGCGCGAAACTGGGCCCCGGCCTTCGCCGGGGAAGCGTTGAATAGGCGCTGGATCAACTCTGGGTATTCGGCACCACCGCAGTCGCCTGGATCTCGACCTTGGCGCGACGCTCGACGAGGCGGGTGACCTCGACCACCGCCATCGCCGGGAAGTGCCGACCGATCACCTCGCGCCACGCCCGCCCGATCTCGCGGGCATTGGCGAGATAGTCCTCGATATCGGTCAGGTACCAGGTGAGCGAGACGAGGTGCGCGGGCGCCGCACCGCCTTCGCACAGCACCGCGACGATATTCTCGAGCGTCTGGCGCACCTGGTCGACGAGGTCGTCGCTCTCGAACTGCTGCGCGGCGTTCCAGCCGATCTGGCCGCCGACAACAATCGTGCGGCCGCTCGCCGCGATGCCGTTGGCATAGCCGATCGGCGGCGCCCAGCCGTCAGGCTGCAGGATGTCGTGCATCAATTCTTCTCCCGGTCGGCCGCCGCTTCGCGCAGCCGGAAGCGCTGGATCTTGCCGGTCGCGGTCTTGGGCAAGGCGGCGACGAAGCGGATCGAGCGCGGATATTTGTACGGCGCGATCACCGCCTTGACGTGATCCTGCAGCAACCTGGTCATCAAGGCGTCGCCCACCGCGTCCTCGACCAGCACGACATGCGCCTCGACGATCTGGCCGCGCGCCGCGTCGGGGGCGCCGATCACCGCGCATTCGCGAACCTGGGGATGGGCGAGCAACGCCGCCTCCACTTCTGGCCCGGCGATATTGTAGCCGGCCGAGACGATCATGTCGTCGGAGCGCGCCGCGAAATGGAACCGGCCGTCCTCATCCTCGACAAAACTGTCGCCGGTCAGGTTCCAGCCGTCGCGGACATAGGCGCGCTGGCGGCTATCGGCGAGATAGCGGCACCCGGTGGGTCCACGCACCGCGAGCCGCCCGATCTCGCCGCGCGCGACGGGCTGCATCGCGTCGTCGACGATCCTCGCCTCATAGCCGGCGACCGGGCGGCCGGTCGCGCCGGGGACGCAATCGTCGACGCGGTTGGTGATGAAGATGTGCAGCATCTCGGTCGAGCCGATGCCGTCGAGGATCGGCTTGCCGGTGCGGCGGCACCATTCCTCGAACACCGGCGCTGGCAGTGTCTCGCCCGCCGACACCGCGAGCCGCAGCGAGGACAGATCGGCGCCTTCCTCCATCGCCGCCATCATCGCGCGATAGGCGGTCGGCGCGGTGAAGCTGATCGTCGCGCGGTGGCGTTCGATCAGTTCGACCATGTTCGCCGGCGAGGCCTGTTCGAGCAGCGCCGCCGCCGCGCCGAAGCGTAGCGGGAAGATCGCGAGGCCGCCCAGCCCGAAGGTGAAGGCGAGCGGCGGCGAACCGACGAAGATATCGTCGGGCGTCACCCCCAGCACCTCACGCGCGTAGCCGTCGGCGATGATCAGCAGGTCGCGGTGGAAATGCATCGTCGCCTTGGGCTCGCCGGTCGTGCCCGAGGTGAAGCCGAGCAAGGCGACGTCGTCGCGCCCCGTCCTGACCGCATCGAACCGCACCGGCTTCGACAAAGCCGCGCAGTCGAGCTCGGCATCGTGATTGGCGGTGCCGTCGAACCCGATCACCTGCTTGAGGTAGCGGCTGTTCTTGGCGCAGGCGATCAAGTCATCAAGGATTCGCGTGTCGCACAAGGCAAGTTTGACCTCGGCCTTGTCGACGATGCCCTCCAACTCGCCCGCGCGCAGCATGGGCATGGTGTTGACCACCACCGCCCCCGCCTTGGTCGCCGCCAGCCAGCAGGCGACCATCGCCGGATTGTTCTGCGACCGGATCAGGATGCGATGGCCCGGCTCGACGCCGTAATCCTCGACCAGCGCATGGGCGATGCGGTTCGACCAGTCGGTCAGTTCCTTGTAGGTCCGCGCGCGACCGTTGCCGATCAGCGCGACGCGGTCGCCATGCCCCGCCGCAACCAGCGCGTCGCACAATTCGTAGCCGGCGTTGAGCCACTCGGGATAGTCGAAGCCGTCGAGCAACAGGTCAGGCCATTCCGCCGCCGGCGGCAGGTTCGCGCGCGCGAAGCCGTCGACATGTCCGGTGGGGCCAAGCGGCGTCATCAATCGCCCTCGAACACCGGCGTCGCCTTGGCGACGAAGGCGCGATAGGCGCGCTCGAAATCAGCGGTCTGCATGCAGATCGCCTGCGCCTGCGCCTCGGCCTCGATCGCCTGGTCGAGCCCCATCGACCATTCCTGGTTGAGCTGGGTCTTGGTCATACCGTGCGCGAAGGTCGGCCCTGACGCGATCCGCTGCGCGAGCGCGAGCGCCTCGCCTTCCAGCGCCTCGGCGTCGACCAAGCGGTTGTAGAATCCCCAGCGCTCGCCTTCCTCGGCGCTCATCGTGCGGCCGGTGTAGAGCAGTTCGGCCGCCCGCCCCTGGCCGACGATCCGCGGCAGCATCGCGCAGGCCCCCATGTCGCAGCCGGCGAGCCCGACCCGGGTGAACAAGAACGCGGTCTTCGCCGCCGGCGTGGCGATCCGCAGGTCGGACGCCATCGCCATGATCGCGCCCGCCCCCACCGCGACGCCGTCGACCGCCGCGATGATCGGCTTGCCGCAACCGAGCATCGCCTTGACCAGGTCGCCAGTCATCCGGGTGAAGCGGAGCAGGCCCTTCATGTCCATGCCGACCAGCGGCCCGATGATGTCGTGGACGTCGCCCCCCGAGCAGAAATTGCCGCCATTGGGCAGCAGGACGACGACATCGACGTCGTCGGCATCGACCAGCGCGCGGAACGTGTCGCGCAATTCGGCATAGCTGTCGAAGGTCAGCGGGTTCTTGCGCTCGGGCCGGTCGAGCCGCAGCCGCGCGACGCGATCGTTCACCTCCCAGCGGAAATGGGCCGGCTTGTGGTCCGCCATCATCGTCACGTCTCGCTCTCCCATTGGCTGCGGAACACCCCGAGCACCGCCGCCACGTCGTTGGCTCGGGCCGGCGTCACGTCCGACAGCAATTCGTCGATCCAGCCGGCATGCGCCGCCGCCATTTCCGCGAACAACGTGCGGCCCGAGGGCGTCAGCCGGACGATCGCGGTGCGGCGATCGTCCGCGCGCCGCATCCGCTCGACCAGCCCGTCGGCGACCAGCCGCTCGACGATCCCGGTGACGTTGCCGTTCGACACCAAGAGGAAGCGTGACAATTCGCCCATCATCATGCCGTCAGGGGCGCGGTCGAGCGCGGCCATCACGTCGAACCGCGGCAAGGTCGAGCCGAACTCGGCGGCGAGCCGCTCGCGCAGCACGCCCTCGACCGCCCGCGTCGTGCGCAGCAGGCGCAGCCACAGGCGCAACCGTGCGCGATCGTCGCGATCGACCGCCGGCACGCTCACCACGTCTCGCCCCCGGAGACCGAGATCGCCTGGCCGGTGACCGAGCGCGCAGCATCGCTGACCAGCCATTGCACCGCCGCGGCTACTTCCTCCGGCGTGACGAACCCGCCCTGCGGATTGGCGAGCGCGGCGCGCGCCTCGGCCTCACCACGCCCGGTCTTGGCGACGATCTCGTCGATCGAGCGCGCCAGCATGTCGGTTTCGGCGAAGCCCGGGCACACCGCGTTGACGGTGACGCCGCTCTTCGCCGTCTCCATCGCGAGCGCGCGCATCAGCCCGATCACGCCGTGCTTGGCGGCGACATAGGGCGCGACATAGGCATAGCCGCGCAGGCCGGCGGTCGAAGCGATGAACACGATCCGGCCGTGCCCCGCGCGCACCATCGCGGAGAGGGCCGGCTGGACGGTCAGGAACGCGCCGGTCAGGTTGACGTCGAGCGTGGCCTGCCAATCGGCCAACGACACTTTCGCCGCGGGGGCACTCGCCGCCGCACCGGCATTGGCGACGACGATGTCGAACGCGCCGCGCGCGGCGATCGCGTCTTCGTACAGGCGCGCGATCGACTTCGCGTCAGTCACATCGGCGACGAGGCCATGGATGCGATCGCGCTCGACCGCGGCCAGTGCCTCGGCACGGCGTCCGCAGATCGTGACCTCGACGCCGGCATCGGCCAGCGCCAGCGCGATCGCGCGGCCGATCCCGCTGCCGCCGCCGGTCACCAGAGCGTGGCGCGTGCCGGTCATAGAATCTCTCCGCGTTCCCTGAGCCGGTAGAATTGGTCGCGCCCGGGCAGATACGGATCGGGCCATGCCACACCATGCTCGCCGAGCGCCGCCGCGGCGTGGAGCGTCCAGTACGGATCGGCCAGGTGTGGCCGGGCAAGGCAAACGAGGTCGGCGCGCCCCGCCATCAGGATCGAATTGACATGGTCGGGCAGGTAGATGTTGCCGACCGCCATGGTCGGCATCCCGACCTCGTTGCGGATGCGGTCGGAAAAGGGCGTCTGGAACATCCGGCCATAGACCGGCCGCGCCTGGATCGAGGTCTGGCCGGCCGAGACGTCGACGATGTCGACCCCGGCCGCCTGGAGCATCCGCGCGATCGCCACCGCTTCCTGGGGTGTGACGCCGTCGTCGCCGGCCCAGTCGCTCGCCGAGATGCGCACCGACAGCGGCTTGTCCTCGGGCCAGGCGGCGCGCACCGCCGCGACCACCTCGAGCGGGAAGCGCATCCGGTTGTCGAGGCTGCCGCCATAAACATCGTCGCGGCGATTGGTCAGCGGGGTGATGAACCCGGACAGCAGATAGCCGTGCGCCATATGGAGCTCGACCATGTCGAACCCGGCGCGGTCGGCCATCAGCGCCGCCGCGACGAACTGGTCCCGCACCATGTCCATGTCGGCGCGGTCCATCGCTTTTGGTATCTGATTGGCCGGTGACCAGGCCACCGCCGACGCGGCGATCAGCGGCCAATTGCCCTCGGCGAGCGGCGCGTCCATCTCCTCCCAGCCCAATTGGGTCGAGCCCTTGGCGCCCGAATGGCCGAGCTGCGCGCAGATCTTCGCCGACGTCTCGGCATGGACGAAATCGACCAGCCGCTTCCACGCCGCCTCGTGCTCGGGCGCGTAGAAGCCGGGGCAGCCGGGGGTGATCCGCCCCTCGGGGCTGACGCAGGTCATTTCGGTATAGACCAGCCCGGCGCCACCCTTGGCGCGCTCGGCATAATGCGCGAAATGCCAGTCGGTCGGGCAGCCGTCGACCGCCTTGTACTGCGCCATCGGCGAGACGACCACGCGGTTGGCGAGCGTCATCCCGCGCAGCCGGAACGGCGCGAACATCGGCGCGCGCGGCGCTCCGCCTGTACTTGGGCTCCCGCCCGCCTGCTGCTGGAACCAGCCCTCCGCCGCGCCGAGCCAGGCGTGGTCGCGCACCCGCAGATTCTCGTGGCTGATCCGCTGCGATCGGGTGAGCAGCGAATAAGTGAACTGGACCGGATCGAGATCGAGATAGCGCTCGACCTCCTCGAACCATTCGGCCGAATTGCGCGCCGCCGATTGCAGCCGCAGCACCTCGACCCGCCGCGCTTCCTCGTAGCGGTCAAGCGCGGCGTCGAGTTCGCCATCGTCCTGGAGCCGGTCGGCCAGATCGATCGCGCTTTCGAGCGCCAGCTTGGTCCCCGACCCGATCGAGAAATGCGCGCTCGCCGCAGCATCGCCCATCAGCACGAGGTTGCCGTGGCGCCAGGTCTCGCACAGCACGCGCGGGAAATTGATCCAGGCCGAGCCGCGCAGATGGGCGGCGTTGGACATCAGCCGATGCCCGCCAAGATGGTCAGAGAAGATCGCCTCGCAGGCCGCGACCGACTCCTCGCGGCTCATGCCGCCGAACCCGGCGCGCCGCCACGTCGCCGCCGAGCATTCGACGATGAAGGTCGCGGTGCCGGGCTCGAATTGATAGGCGTGTGCCCACATCCAGCCATGCTCGGTCGGCTCGAAGATGAAGGTGAACGCGTCGTCGAAGGTCTGGTGCGTGCCGAGCCAGACGAACTTGTTCGAATAGAGTTGGACGTCGGGGAGGAAGACGTCGGCGAACGCCTCGCGCGTCCGCGAATTGAGCCCGTCGGCGGCGACCACCAGATCGTGCGTGGCCATCAGCGCGGGGATATCGTCGGCCTCGGTCTCGAAGCGCAGATCGACGCCCAGTTCCTGCGCGCGCTGCTGGAGCAGCAACAACAGCCGCCGCCGGCCGATCCCGCAAAAGCCGTGACCGGTGGAAACGGTCCGTGTGCCCCCGCGCACCACCGCGACGTCGTCCCAATACGCGAAATGCTCGCGAATCGCCGCGGCGCTGACCGGATCGTTGGCGGCGAGGTTCTGGAGCGTCTCCTCGGACAGCACCACGCCCCAGCCAAACGTGTCGTCGGACCGGTTGCGCTCGAACACAATGATCTCATGCCGGGGATCGCGCAGCTTCATGCTGATCGCGAAGTACAGCCCGGCGGGTCCGCCGCCGACCACCGCGATCCGCATAGAGTGATCCCGCGCCATGATCGAAGGGTCTGCCCGTAGCGGAGAAATTTCAAGCCTAAAATTTCTCCGCCGCCCGCCGGCGGTTCGTCGCACCCGGCGGATAATCCGCAGCTTTTTTCGCTGCCCCGCTTGCCCTCGGACGGGTGTTGCCACCATGCGCGGGGCAATGACGTTTCAGATCGATATGGGGGTCGATTCGGGCGGCCGGACGGCATGCGTCGATCTCGAGGAACTTCTCGCCACCCGGTTGCTGGTCCAGGGCAATTCAGGGTCGGGCAAGTCGCACCTGCTGCGCCGCCTGCTCGAAGGCAGCGCGCGCCAGGTCCAGCAGGTGATCATCGACCCCGAGGGCGACTTCGTGACCTTCGCGGGTCCTTACGGTCATGTCGCGATCGAGGCGGTCGATTATTCGGTCAACGAGATCACGCGCTTCGCCGCGCGTTGCCGCGAGCATCGCACCTCGGTCGTGCTGAGCCTCGAGGGGCTCGAGATGGAAGGGCAGATGCGCTGCGCCGCGACTTTCCTGTCGGCGCTGTTCGACGCCCCGCGCGAGCATTGGTATCCCGCTTTGGTGGTGATCGACGAAGCGCAGATCTTCGCGCCCGCCGCCGGCGCCGAAGTCGCCGAGGAAGTCCGCCGCGCCTCGTTGGGCGCAATGACCAATCTGATGTCGCGCGGGCGCAAGCGCGGACTCGCCGGGATCATCGCGACGCAACGCTTGGCGAAACTGTCGAAAAACGTCGCCGCCGAGGCGAGCAACTTCCTGATGGGCCGCACCTTCCTCGACATCGACATGGCGCGCGCCGCCGATCTGCTGGGCATGGAACGCCGCCAGGCCGAGGCGATCCGCGACCTGCCGCGTGGCACCTTCCTGGGGCTGGGCCCGGCGGTGGCGCGGCGGCCGGTGACGATCCGCATCGGCGCGGTCGAGACCAGCGCGCGCAGTTCGAGCCCGAAGCTGGTGCCGCTCCCGGACCAGAATGTCGCCGAGGACATGCGCGACTTCATCCTGGCGCCGGTCGCGGAAGCCTTCGTGCCGCCGCCGCCTCCCCCTCCTGCGCCACGTCCGGCGCCCGCCGCCGAATTGCTCGAAGCGCTCGCCGCGACGCCCGCCGCACCCGAGGCCGAGGACGACAATCCGGTCGACGCCGGCGCGGTGATGGCCGAGGCGCTCCATGGCATCGTCGCCGATCCCGACAGCGCGCTGCGCCCCGCAGCCGCCTTGTTCCAGGACTTCCAGGTGCGCTGCCGCATGGCCGGCCTGCGCCGTGTCGCGCTCGATCCGTCGAGTTTCTCGCGCCGCCTCGCCGCCGCGCGCGCCGGAATCTACGAACCCGAGGACGAGCAATGGGCACCGGCCATCACCGCCGCCGCCGCGGTGCCCGACGAGATGCTCGGCGCGTTCCTGCTGATCGCCCGCGCCGCGCGCGAGAATGCGCCTTGCCCGACCGACGAGGAGATCGCGCGGATCTACGGCACCAGTTCGCTCGGCCGCGCGCGCCGCGTCCTGTCGTACATGGAAGACCGCGACGTCATCGTGACGCGCACCGATCTGTCGGGCCGGCGCTCCGTGACGATCCCGCGGCTGGGCTGGACGACGGCGTCGACCGACGCGTGACCCGCTACGGCGGCTTTTGGTCGACCAACGCTGCTCCAGCGTCCTGCAGCAACATCCATTGCATCCGCATGGGCCTCGAGGCAGAATAAATGCAGAATATCATGACGTTTCTGTCACGAAATTCAAATAATAGCGGCGGCAACTACCCGGTTGGATAATTGTCTGGCGCGGCCTGAGCCGCCAGTTTTACGCCCTCATCGGACTCGGTATCGCCGAGTGGCTCGGCCCGGCGCCTATCCCCGGGATAACCTGGCGTAATTGTTGCCTCGCGTCTCCGGCACCCTCCTTTCTGCTGAATTGCGATCGTCGCGGCGATAATTATCCTTCGCTATTAGTGAGCTATAGATGTTCCTTGACCCATCGCGCGACACCCCGCCCTCTATTCGGCTGTCTGAACGCCCTGCGAAATCCTGGGCCCACCACCTGCTCGAACGGCTCAGGCTGCGGCGCCCGGCCGGCCGCCTCCATCTCGCGTTGCGACGGTGGGGCCTGGCACCATGGGCGCCGCTGGTGCCCGAACGGCAATTCTCGATCTGCGTCGACCATGCGTTGGCCGTGCTGCGCAAGGCCGATCCCGCGCATGAGTTCGGCGATTATCTCGAATTCGGCGTCAGCCGCGGCACGTCGCTCGCCACCGTCCATCACAGCCTGCAGCGGGCCAATTTGCCCCAGGCGCGGCTGATCGGGTTCGATTCCTTTGCCGGCATGCCGCCCGAATCGGCCGGCCAGGGCTGGGATCCGGGGGCATTCGCCTCGCCCATCGGCATCACCCGCCGCTACCTGATCGGCAAGGGCGTCGACCTGGAGCGCGTCACCCTCGTCAAGGGCTGGTTTTCGGACACGCTCAACGAACAGACCCGCTCGACGCTGAAGCTGGGCAAGGCATCACTGATCATGGTCGATTGCGACATCTATTCCGCCTCGTGCGAAGCGCTGCGGTTCAGCGCGCCACATATCAAGGATCGCGCCGTCGTCATCTTCGACGATTGGGGCTGGCGCGAGCAGGAAGGCGAGCGAGGCCAGAAGGAAGCGTTCGCCGAATTCCTGACCGAGCATCCCGATCTCCGCGCGGAGCCGCTCCCTTCCTATCTCGAACAGGCCCGCGTCTTCCTGCTGACGCGCTCGACTGCCATGCTCAAGATGGCCGCACTGATCCTGTCGCCGATCCTCGGGACCGAACTGATGCTCGAAACCGCCTAAACTTCCAGGCCGATCGACATTCCGACCGGTGTCGATCGGCCCTAGATCATTTCCTTGAGCGGCACCGACGCATCGGCCAGCCGCACAAGGTCGATCACCGCGCCCATTTCCACCAGCTTGCGCCCCTGGACGTAGTCCTTGGTCGCGTTGACGCAGTCGAGCGCAATCACCCGACCCTGCTTCAGATGCACGACCGAGAAGCTGCGGGTCGCGGGATCGCCGCGCACCACCGCCTGGTCGTAGCCAATCGACAGGCCGATCGTCTGGAGCTTGAGGTCGTACTGGTTCGACCAGAACCACGGCGTCGCCGCATAGGCCAGGTCATCGCCGAGGATCGCCTTGGCCGCGACGGTCGCCTGGTCGGTCGCGTTCTGCACCGATTCGAGCCTCACTTCATCGCCGCCGGCGAAGCGGTTGGCGTGGAGCGCGCAATCGCCGACCGCGAAGATGTCGGGCAGCGAGGTGCGGCAGTGCGCGTCGACGCGCACGCCGTTGCCGCCGTCGGCGCCCGCCGCGATCAGCGGCTCGACCGCGGGCACGATGCCGATACCGACCACCACGAGGTCGGCGGACACCACATTGCCGTCCGCGAGCCGCACCCCTGTCACCTTGCCGTCGCCCTCGATCGCGGTGACCGCGACGCCGAGCCGGACATCGACGCCGTGCGCGCGGTGCTCCGCTTCGTAGAAGCGCGAAAGTTCGGGCCCCGCGACACGCGCCATCACGCGGTCGAGCGCTTCGAGCAGGGTCACGTGCTTGCCTAACTTGGCGAGCACCGCCGCCGCCTCGAGCCCGATGAAGCCGCCGCCGATCACCACCGCATGCGTCACATCGGGCAATTCGGCGATCATGCGATCGGCATCGGCGCGGGTGCGGACGGTATGGACGCCGGTCAGGTCATGGCCGTCGCAGCTCAACCGCCGGGCATGGCCGCCCGCCGCCCAGACCAACTTGCCGTAACCGATCTCGGTCCCGTCGTCGGTCGTCACGCATCGCGCCGCCGGATCGACCGCGACGACGCGGCGGCCGGGCAGCATCGTCACCTGGCGCTCTTCCCAGAACGCCGGCTGACGGATCAGGATGCGGTCGAAGCTCTTGTCGCCGGCGAGATATTCCTTGCTCAGCGGCGGACGCTCGTAGGGTAGCTCGGGCTCGTCGCCGACGATCGCGATCGATCCGTCGAACTTGCCTTGCCTGAGGGCGATGGCCGCCTGCGCGCCGCCATGGCCGGCACCGACGATGAGGACGTCAACCTGTTCCATGGCGGCGGCGATAGGCAGAAAAGGAGCACGATGCCAGCATGGCGAAGTGTCGGTTGGCCTAGCTCAACTATCGACGATGCGGCCGCCGGCAAAAAGCGGCGGCCGCTAGCGTTTGTTTCAGCAAAGCTGAAACGGTTGCGGTGCCGCCCTCCGCAGCCATTCTAACGATGCTCTGCATCGCCGGAACCTTGGGCTGCTCCGCCCGCTCCCCGCCCGGCCTCCCAGCAGCGTATTCTATGGGTGGCCGGGTGGGGGAGCGGGCCGGTACCGATTCAGCGAAGCTGAAACGACGCTAGAATTTGGCCCCCATCCTCACGCCGATCGTCTGCGGCCTGATCGGCACGATATAGGGCCGTTGGCCACAGCTTCCGCATTCGAGGAACCGCGACAATTGCCCGCGCTCATCGAACGCATTGTCGAGGAAGATCTCGAGATTGAACTTCTTGAACTCGGCACCGACGGCGAAATTGACGGTCGTATAGGCGGGCAACCGACCGACTGCCGCCGCGGCGTTGTAATAGCTCGCGGGGTTGGCCGCGGTCGCCGGATCGGTGGGATCGTTCAGCGCCAGGATGAACACCTTGGTCCGCAGGTCGGACGATGCCGAGCTCTGGTGGGTCACCACGCCCTGGACATAGCCCTTCACACCGTCGCTCAGCGGCGCCGTATAGCGCGCCGAGCCGCTGATCTTGAACCGCGGCGTGATCGGCAGGCGCGTGCCCGCCGGGGCCGAGATGTAGTTGATCTGACCATCGGTTCCCGGCGTCGTGCAGGTGAACGTCGGGTCGTCATAGCCGCACAGGTTCTTCTGCGTCTTGGCATCGGTGTATGACCCCGACGCCGTCAGGCTGAGCCCGCCGAGCGTCAGCGAACTGTCGAATTCGGCGCCCCAGATCCTGGCATTGGGCCCGTTGTGGATCTCGGTGAAGCTGTTCGCCCCCAGGAAAGAGAATTGGAACGCGTCCCAATCCTGGCGATAGATTGCGGCATTGAAGCGGAACTTGCCGCCCAACCACGTCGTCTTGGCGCCGAGTTCGTAATTGGTCAGGAAGTCCGCCTGGTACGGCGGTACGTCGCCACGACGGTTGATGCCGCCCGGACGGAAGCCGCGCGAGACGGTGCCGTAAAGCAGCATGCCTTGCCGCAGCTTCCAGCCGAGATTGAAGCGATAGGTGACGCCCTGTCCCGATGCCTCGACCGGGATCACGCCCCGCCCCGCCGCATAGACGCCGAGGTTGGTACACGGCGCGCCCGATACCGCCGGCGGCAGAAGATTGGTGTTTCCGCCCGGAAGCACGTCCCTCAGCCGCTCGCCGTCGGTATTGAAGCACTGGATGTAGCCGGTCCGCGAGCTGCCCGCCGCATTGTACGGCGTATCGGTGTAGCCACCGCCCGGATTGCGGCCGAAACCGAAGAAGCCGATCAGCGTATTGTCGTAGATGAACGCGCGTCCGCCGGCGGTGAAGGTCAGGTTCGGCGTGATGTCATAGCTCGCCTCCCCGAACATCGCGTAATCCTTGTCGACGCGCTGCTGCTGGGTCAGCCACAGGGTGCCCGGCCAGCCATTGACCGACAAGTCAGGCGCGAGCCCCGGGATCTGATAGTCCTGATGGATGAAGTTGCTCTGGCGCTGATAGAAGGCGCCGGCGACGATCCGGAAACGGTCGGTCGACGGCGACGCGACGCGGAATTCCTGGCTCATCTTCTTGAAATGATCGGTACCGACGACGCGCTGGCGCGGGTCGATCGTGTTGCCGTTCTTGTCCTGGTAATAGAAATATCCCGCCAGACCGCCGACCGACGAATAGAGGTGATCGTAGGCCTCTGCGTAATCGGTGTAGTCGGTCGACTGCAGGTCCTTGCGGTCAAGATAGGCCGCGGCATAGGTCACATCCCAATTGCCGACCTTACCCTCGATCGTCAGCCCGGCCTGCCAGAAGCGGTCGCGGCGGTATTCGGGATAGAAATGCTGGACCTCGAGGTCGCCGACCTGGGGATCGAAACCGTAAGATCCGTGGCTGCGCGTATCCTGGTACATGAAGGTCGGCGTGACCGTCCAATTGCTGTTCAGATCAACCTTTAGCGCGGCACGGCCACCGGCGATCTCGGTATCGTTATAGTCCCTCTTGACGAAGGCGTTGTTATTGACCGAAATTCCCGGATCGAGCCTGATGATGATGGTCTGGTTGGGATGGTTGGGGTCGGGCCCGTAAACGGGTTGCACGAACGTCCGCGTGCCCGCCACGTTGTCGATATAGCCGGCGTCCCTCTCGTAATAGCCGACCGCGCGGAACGCGATGTTGGACGACAGCGGGATGTTGATCATCCCCTCGGCCTTGCCGCCCCAGCCGCCCTTGCTGACCTTGTTTCCCTCGATATCGATCCGGCCATAGGTGCCCGAGGTGTCGGGCTTGTTGGTAATGATGCGGATCGTACCGGCTTCGGACGAGGCGCCATACAGCGTGCCCTGCGGGCCCGAGAGGCTCTCGATGCGCGCGATGTCGTAGATATGGACGTCGAGATTGCCGCCGATCGTCGTCACCGGCTGTTCGTCGAGATAGACGCCGACCGAGGGCAAGGAGCCCGAATGGTTGCCGTCGCCGCCCGACGCGACGCCGCGCATATAAACGACGTTGGTGCCCGGCGTGCCGCCCAAGGCCTGGAACGACACCGACGGCAGCGACGCGACATAATCCTGGAAGTTCGAGATGTTGAGTTCGTCGAGCTTCTTGGTGCTCAGCGCCTGGACGCTGATCGGCACGTTCTGCAGCGTGTCCGACCGCTTCAGCGCGGTGATGATGATGTCGCCGTTCTGGGCTTCGTTACTGGCCTGGTTGTCCGGCTGCGGCGCGGGCGGCGTTTGCTGCGCCAGAGCCGGAGTGGCGGCGAACGCCGCGGAAGCGAGCAGCGCGCTCACGGCAAGACGACGACGGAAGAGCGACATCGATAGCCCCCTGAAATGCTTTTTTGTTACGCCAGCGTGTTAGCAGGCGCAGCATCCGTCAAGTGCAGAGCGCCAGGGCACACATTTGTGTGCCGACGCGTTGCGTTTTTACAACGCGGCCGGGACGGCCGGATAAGCGGCCAGCACGTCGCCGAGCGCGATCTTGAGCGGATCGAGCCAAGGCTCGAACGGCTTCCAGGCTTCGGTCCCTTCACGGAAAATCGGCTGGCGGACCTGTTCGGAGCTCGCCGTGCGCACCGCGCGTTCGGTCTCGTGGAACGCCAGGCAGGCGGGCTCGAATTCCAGCCCGCAATAATCGAGCAGGCGACGCACCTCGCGCTCGGTATGTTCGACCATGTCCTCGTAGATCACGCGATGAACCCGGCCCGGCAGCACGCGGTCGGCATGCGCCATCAAGCGGACATAGTCGCGATAATAACGCCCCATGTCGTCGAGCCCGTAGCTGAACGCCTGGCCGCGTGCGAAATGCTGCTTGAAGTTGGAGAAGCAGCAGCCAAGCGGATGGCGCCGCGCGTCGATGATCTTCGCCTTGGGCAGGATCAGGTGGATGAACGGCAGATGCGCCCAATTGTTGGGCAATTTGTCGATGAAGAACGGCCGGTCGGTGCGCCGCTGGATGCGGGTGCGCTTGAGATATTCCTCGCCCAGCGCGCAAAACTTGTCCGACGGATAGTCGGCAACGCCATCGGGATAGGTGCGGTCGCGCCGGGCGAGCGCGGGGATGTCGGGCAGTTCGGTGGTGCCTTCGACCCGGCTGTGGCTCGACAATATCTGTTCGATCAGGGTCGAGCCCGCGCGCGGCATGCCGAGAATGAAGATCGGATCCGGCGTGTCGCAGCCCTGCCCCGCGCGTTCGGCGAAGAAATCCGCCGTGAACAGCGCGATCGAGCGGTCGACGAAGCGCTCGGTCTCGTCGGGTTCGTAGACCAATTGGGTCCGCCGCAGCGCGTTGCCCGCATCGTAATGGCGAAACGCGGCATCGGCTTTCTTGCGATCCTCGAACGCCTTGCCGAGCGCGAAGTCGAGGTGGAAGCGGTCCTCGTCCGAAATGTCGGGTCCGGTCAGCGCGGTCTCCATCGCGGCGATGTCGCCATCGTCGAACCTGACCGTCTTGAGGTTGGCCAGGCTCCACCACGCCTCGCCCAATGCCGGCATCAGCTCGATCGCGCGGCGATAGGCCGCGATCCCGTCCTGCTGGCGCCCGACAGTCTTGAGCATATGCCCATAGCTCATCCAGACACGCGGCTGGTTGGGCGCATCCTTGAGGACACGGTCGTAGAGCGCGATCGCGCCGTCGAAATCGCCGATCCGGCCGAACGCTGCGGCCTGGAGGTTGGCATGGCCGGGATTGTCGGGATCCTCGGCAACCACCCGGGTCAGTTCCTCGATCGCCTCGGCCGGACGGTTGAGCCGGTAGAGGACGAGCGCGAGATTGGCCCGCGCCGCGGTGAAGGCGGGTGACAATTCGATCGCGCGGCGCAGCAGGGTTTCGGAATCGCGGTAGCGTCCGATCCGCCCGGCGAGCTCGGCCAGCATGCGCATCGCGGCGACGTCGAACGGATCATCGTTGAGATGCTGCTTGAGCAACGGCTCGGCGACGTGGAGTGCATTGTCGTTGAGCGCCATCGCCGCCTCGACGAGACGCGGATGGTAGCGCCCGCTCATCGCCATTCCGCCAGTTCCGCTTGGTGCCCCGCTCGCCATCCCGGACACCCTAGCGCATCTCGATCAAAAAGGACCAGTGGCGGCGCGGCGCGCAACATGCTTTGCTGCGCAGCGAGGGGAGCGGCGCCATGGACACCACCGACAAGAGGCCATTCGGATTCTGGACAGCGACCGCGCTCGTCGTCGGCGGGATGATCGGATCAGGCATCTTCATGATGCCGGCGGCGCTCGCGCCGTTCGGCTGGACCGGATCGATCGCCTGGGTCGTCAGTATCGCGGGCGCGCTCGCCATCGCCTATACGATCGGCCGCATGGCCCAGGCCATGCCGCAGGCAAGCGGCGCGGTCGCGATCACCGGCGCGGCGCTGGGTGAGCTTCCCGGCGTATTGGTGGGCTGGAGCTATTGGGTGTCGGTGTGGACCGCCAATGCCGCGATCGCCACTGCGGCGGCAAGCTATCTGGCCGCGGTCTATCCGCCGCTCGACGCGGGGCCCTGGTCGGGCGCGCTGACCTCGGTCTTCCTGCTGTGGCTGCTGACATTGCTCAACCTCGCCGGCGCCGGCGCAGCGGGGCGGTTCCAGGTGGTGACGACGATCCTCAAGCTGGCGCCGCTGGTCGCGGTCATCGTGATCGCGCTGTCGCTGGGCGTCCAAGGCAAGGTCCACCTCCCCGCCTTTCCCGCCGAGCAGGCGGTGATCGCGAGCCTCGCCACCGCGGTGACGCTGACCCTGTTTCCGCTGGTCGGGTTCGAATCCGCCGGCGTCGCCGCCGAACGCGTGCGCGATCCGGCGCGCAACATCATGCGCGCGAGCATGGCGGGCACGGTGGTAACCGGGCTGCTCTACATCCTGGTCTGCTCGGCGATCGTGCTGATCCTGTCGGCCGATGCCGTCGCCAAATCGTCCGCCCCCTTCGCCTTGTTCGTCGGGCAGTTCTGGGGACCCGGGGCGGCGCATACGATCGCCCTGTTCGCCGCGATCGCCGCGGTCGGCGCGCTCAACGGCTGGGTGCTGATCCAGGGCGAGGTGCCGCTGGGCATGGCGCGCGCCGGGCTGCTGCCGGCTTGGTTCGCCAAGGTGTCGGCGCGCGACGTGCCCGTCCGCGTGCTGCTCGTCTCGTCGGGGCTCGCAACCGTGCTGATCCTCTGCACCACGAGCCCGACGCTCGGCGGCGTGTTCCGGTTCATGGCGATCCTCGCCTCGTGCGCGACCCTGTGGCTCTACCTCGCGATCTGCGTGGCGGCGCTGATCCGTCGGGTCGCGATGCCCGCTGCGGCGATCGGCCTGGTCTTCTCGCTGTTCGCCTTCTGGGGCGCCGGGTGGGAAGCGAGCGGGCTCAGCGTCGTGCTGATGCTGACCGCGATCCCGCTCTACTTCCTGCGCCCCAAGGCGACGTTAGCCGAACAACCGGCCTAACATCGTCCGGTCGCGCAGGATCTCGTGCGCGGCATTGTGGCCGGGCGCCCCCGTGACGCCGCCGCCGGGATGCGTGCCCGCACCGCACATGTAGAGACCCTTGATCGGCGACCGGTAGTCGCCGTGCCCGAGCACCGGACGCGCCGCCCAGAGCTGATCGAGCGACATATGGCCATGCATGATGTCGCCGCCGATCAGCCCGAACTTGCGCTCGAGGTCGAGCGGCGAGTGGATCTGGCGCGCGATGACCGACGCCTTGAAGTTCGGCGCATGGTCGTTGACCGTGTCGATGATCAGATCGGCCGCCGCCTCGCGCTCGTCGTCCCATAGGCGCCCATTGGGAAGTACTGGAGCAAACTGCTGGCAGAACAGGCTGGCGATGTGCATTCCCGGCGGCGCCAGGCTGTCGTCGACCGAGGTCGGCAGCTTCATCTCGACGATCGGCTTCTTCGACCAGCCATAGGCCTTCGCGTCGGTGAACGCCTGGTCCATGTAATCGAGCGTGGGCGAGATGATGATGCCGCAGGTGTGGTGCTCGGCCTTTTCCTTGCCCGGCAGCACGGTGAAATCGGGCAACTCGCTGAGCGCGACGTTCATCCGGAAGGTGCCCGAGCCGGCCTTGTAGCGGTCCATGCGGTGCGCGAACTCGGCGGGCATGTCGCTGCGGTCGACCAATTGGCGGAACAGCAAAGCCGGGCCGGCATTCGACGCGACGATCGGCGCCGCGATCTCCTCGCCGCTGTCGAGCACCACGCCGGCGACCTTGCCGCCGTCGACCAATACCTTGGCGACCGGGGCTTCGAGGCTGATCTCGACGCCCATCTCGGTCGCCGCCTCGGCCATGTACTTGGTTATGGCGCCCATGCCGCCGACCGAATGGCCCCACATGCCCTTCTTGCCGTTCACCTCGCCGAACACGTGGTGGAGGAGGACATAGGCCGAGCCCGGCGTGTCGGGGCTGGCGTAATTGCCGACCACCGCGTCGAAGCCGAACGCGGCCTTGATATACTCGTTCTCGTACCAGCCATCGAGGAAGTCGCGCGCTGACTTGACGAACAGGTCCATCACGTCGCGCTGCGCCTCGATATGCATGCCCGCGAGCTTCTTGCCCTGCACCGCCGCCGCCAGCAGCGACCGCAGCCCGCCGCCGGCATTGGGCGGCGTCTTCAAGGACAGGTCGCGCAGCACGTCGGCGACGCGTTCGAGCGCTTCCTCATATTTGGGGAAGGTGTCGGCGTCCTTCTGGCTGTAGCGCGCGAATTCGGCACGAGTGCGGTCCTCGCCGCCGCCGAGCTTGAGATAGCCGTTCTCGTGCGGGAAGAAATTGCTGATCGTCCGCTCGATGATCCGCCAGCCGCGCTCGTGGAGACGCATGTCGGCGATCACCTTGGGGCGGAGCAGGCTGACCGTGTAGCTCGCGGTCGAGTTGCGGAAGCCGGGATGGAATTCCTCGGTGACCGCCGCGCCGCCGACGATCTCGCGGCGCTCGAGCACGCGGACCTTGAGGCCGGCGCGGGCGAGGTAGAAGGCGCAGACCAGGCCGTTATGCCCGCCGCCGATGATCAGTGCGTCGTATTTCTTGGTCACTAAAAGCCCTCTCCCTCTGGGAGCACGAGGTCGATCATGCTCCCAGCATTATCTAAACATCGCGGGGCGATGTTTACCTCGTGCTGGTTGGGTGAGGGCAGGGTCCTGCCTCACCTAACTGCCCTCACCCTTCCGCCGGCTACGCCGGCTCCCTCCCTCTCCCGATGGGAGAGGGATTTCAATCCACAACCCTCGGCCGCCTGGACCACCCCGGCGCCGGCGCGCGGTGTTGGCGCGCCTCCGGGATGAGGTGGCGGATTTTCTTGGCGAAACTGCGCAGGCACACCTCGCTCGCACCGATCGGGCCGGCGGCATAGCTGCGGCTCGCCATGCCCCGCTGGACGCGTTCGATCAACCAGGTGTCCTCGGCATTGACCGTCCGGTTGATCCGCCAATTGGCGTAGCGCACCAGTTTCATCTCCCGCCGGTCGTCGTGCAGCGCGAACGCCATTTCGCGCAGCACGCTGGTGGTCGGCGTCAGCGGCAGCCATTGCATGAAATCGATCTGATCGGCGTAGACGTCGAACGCCATGTTGGGCCATAATTTGTAATAGCGCCACGACCGCTGGTTCGCCTCCGGCAGGTGGTCCACCTGCGGCAAATGCTTGGCGTAGAAGCGTTCCCAATCCGACCCCGAGACGCGGTCGGCCAGCGCACCTGACATCTTGTCGACCCAAGGCTGCGCCTCGATCGCGTAACTCTTGCCGAACAGCCGGATCAGCCCGTCATGCGCGACCGGGATGTGCAGATTGTCCGAATAATTGTCGCCGACATTCTTCCAATTGACCTGCCGCTCCCGCAGGCGAACCGGACTAATGCAGCGCATGTTCTCGAAGCGGTAGGGCGCGATCTCGGCATCATAGGGCGCCATCATCGCTGCGACCGACGGGCCGCCATCATCCTCCAACCGGACGAACACGAAGCCGCGCCAGGTCTCGACCTCGAGCGCGACGAGGCCGTTATCTTCGAGCCGGAGCGCGGGGTAATCGCCCTTCATCGGTACGCCCGATAGCCGCCCGTCGGTCTCGTAGACCCAGGCGTGATAAGGGCAGACCAGTTTCTTCGCGCACCCCGCCGGTCCCTCGACCAGTCGCATCGCACGGTGGCGACAGACATTGGCGAAAGCACGAACCTGGCCGTCATTGCCACGGATCGCGACCACGCTTTCGCCGAGATAATCGAGTGTGTGGAAGTCGCCGGGTTTCGCGATGTCGCTCTCGTGGCAGACGATCTGCCACGACGGGCGCAGCACGCGCGCCATCTCGACCTCGAAATATTCGGGGTCGGTGTAGAGCCAGCCGGGCAGGCTCCAGTCGGCGTCGGGATCATGCTCCTCGATGTCGGCATAGCGATGCGCCATGGGTGCTCCCCGATTGCTTGTTGGACGATCGTATAATAGCAGGCTGAGCTTTGCAACCGCCGTCATGCCGGGCCCTTCGCCGCCGCTTGCGGCGTCGCTCAGGATTAACTTGTCCTGGCATCCGCCCTGCATCATGAACCGGGTAACTACCCTCTCCCGCTTGCGGGAGAGGAGCGAGACTTAGGTCGGCGCAGCCGGCCTTAGTCGCAGCGGTGAGGGTCTTTTGGCTGGAAGAAGAAAGAAGACCCTCACCCAACCGGCATCGGGTGGACAGCGCCCCGCGCTATCCAGGTCATCCCGGGGGGATGACCGACCCGATGCCCCCGTAAACGGGAGAGGGTTAAGCAAACGCGCCGAGCCCGATGCGCGCCGCCACAGCCTGATCGAGGCGACTGCGCGCGTGCTGGCGCGCGACGGCGCGACCGGGGCGTCGGTGCGCCCGATCGCGGTCGAGGCAGGGGTCTCGCCCGGGCTGATCGGTCACTATTTCGCGGGGATCGAGGCGCTGATCGCGGCGACCTATTCGGCGGTGGGCGAGCAGGTGAGCAATGCGCTCGCCGCAGCGGTCGCCGCCGCCGGACCCGACCCTCGGACCCGCCTGACCGCCTATGTCACCGCGAGCTTCGCCCCGCCGATCGCCGACCGCGCGTTGCTCGCGACCTGGACCGCGTTCTGGAGCCTGACCAACAAGCCGCAGATCGCCGAGCGTCACGACGCGATCTACGCACGCTATCGTCAGGACCTGGAGGCGCTGCTCGCTGATTGCGGGATCGCGCCCGCCGACCGCCGGCTGACCGCGATCGCGATCACCGCGCTGGTCGACGGACTGTGGCTCGAACTCTGCCTGTCGCCCGACAGCTTCAGCGCCGACGAGGCGCGCGGCCTCGCCGAGCGGCAGCTGGCGACCTATTTCGAGAGATCGGTCAGCAGCGACAGATAATAGTCGATCGCCGGCGCGATGTTGCTGATCGGCGTGCGCTCGTTGAGCCCGTGGCTGAAATCCTCCGATTCCTTGATGAAGGTCGGGCTGGCGCCATAGCTCGGCACGTTGTGATAGCGGAACCACATGCTGTCCGACGCGCCCGACGACATCGCCGGGAAGACTGGCACGCCCGGATAGACCTTGGTCATCGCGCGATTGACCGCGGCGATGAAGTCGGGGCGCATCGGCGAGGCGTCGTTGGCGACCGACCCTTCGGTCACATCCTTGAAGGTAATGGCGGGGTCGCCGGCGACCTGCTGCAGTTCGGCCATGATGTCGGCCGGCTTGTGGCCTGGGAAGATGCGGCAATTGATGTTGGCGGTCGCCTTTTGCGGCAGCGCGTTCAACGCGTGCCCGCCATTCACCATCGTCGGCACGCAGGTCGTGCCGATCCGCCCGACCGTGCTCGGGTTGTTGCGCAGCACCGCCAGCGCCTTTTCGTCATTGGGATTGGCGACGAACGCCTTGAGCGCGGCCCCCACTTCGGGCTCCTCATAGGGTGCCGCCTTGCTCAGCGCCTCGCGCGTCAGGTCGCTCAGCTCGGGCTTGAAATGATAGCGGCCGATCTTGTCGAGCGCCTGCGACAGCTCGACGATCGCGTTGACCGGGCGCGGTGCCGAGGAATGGCCGCCGGGATTGGTCACGGTCAGCTCGAAATCGGCATAGGTCTTCTCGGCGCCCTGCCAAGTCCAATATTCGGGCTTGCCGGTCTTTTCGTCGAGGATACCGCCGCCACCGTCGATATTGAGGACGAGTTCGGCATCCTTGAGCTTCTCGGCGATCAGCGCCGAGGTCTTCATCCGCGTTTCCTCGTCGCCCGAGAATTCGATGATGATCGTACGCTTGGGCTTGTAGCCCTGGCGGCGCAATTCGTTGAGCGCGGCGATCGCCATCGTGCCGTCGAGCTTCATGTCGGTGGCGCCGCGGCCGAACAGATAGCCGTTCTCGACCACCGGGGTGAACGGGTCTCGCTGCCAGTCCGACGGCTTGGCCTCGACCACGTCCATATGGCCCGAAATGACCAGTGGTTTGAGCTTGGGATCGCTGCCCGGCCACGTCGCGATCAGGTACGCGGTGTCGTCGACCGGGGTGATCTCGATGTCCTTGTCGGCGAACCCGCCCGCCACCAACGCTGCCTTGTAGAGCGCTGCGACCTGCGGCGTCTGGTTGTTGGGGCCCATCACCGAGCGCAGCGCGATCGCCTTCTTGGCGAGGTCGAGCGCCTCGGTCTCGGCCTGGGGATGGCCGGTCGATTTGGGCGCGGCCGATCCCGCGCTGGCCACCAGCACCGCCGCGATCGCGGCCAATCCGAACTTGTTCATCAACGACCCCTTTGCTGTCCGGCGCGACTGTCGACGATCCGCCCGCGCTGAGCAAGCGTAACTATCGTGCGCCGCCGCGATGGATTCGAAGATTTTTCGCCATAATCGCCGCCACTTGCCGCGCTCGTCAGGACTTCGTTAACAAACGTCCGGCAGGGTGGACACCGGTGGACTGGTGCCGACGGATGTTTCCGGAGAAGACCCGGTTCGACCGGTGGTATATGACGTAGCAGGAAGCTGGGCGCCAACCGCCGCTTTTAGCGGCCGAGGCGCCGACGGGGACGTTTCGAAGTGGAAGGCCGCATGTTCGAATCGCACGACGACGCGCCCTGGGGCAATATGTCCTCCAATGCGGCAGCGATCGACGCCGAGCGCCGCCATGGCGCACGCCATATCGCGGTCATGCGAGTCGCCAAGCTGCACACGCGTCACGGCGAAGAACTCTGCCTGGTCCGCAATATCTCCTCCGGCGGGCTGATGGCCAATATCTGGTCCGACCTCGCGCTCGGCGATCCGCTGACCGCCGAATTCAAGTCCGGCCATCGCGCCTCGGGCCGAGTCGTGTGGCGGCGCGAGAATCGCGTCGGCATGCAGTTCGACGAGGACGCCGATGTCGCGACCGTGCTGGGTGGCGACGAGGATCCGGCGCCGGGATTCCATCCGCGTGCCCCGCGCATCAACATCACCGCGCGCGGCCGGCTACGCTGCGGCGCGCGCTATTATGCGATCGACCTGCGCGACATCTCGCAAGGCGGCGCGCGAATCACTTCCGCCGACCCCCAGGTCTGGGAAAAGATCGACGGGCCGATCGTGCTGTCGGTGACCGGCCTGCCGCCGATCGAAGGCACCGCGCGCTGGCACGACGCCAGCAACGCCGGGCTCGCGTTCAATACGCCGATCCCGCTCGACATGATCGCGCGCTGGATCGCCCAGGCACGGCGCTAGAGCATGGTGCGTGATTTCTGAATCACACACCATGCTCTAACTATTTGTTGTCGCATCGCCTCTGCGGAAAACCGGGGCCCACTTTTCCATGCGATGCTCCAGGGCATTCTCCGCCGATCGTCCCGACTTCGAGGGATTGGCCTATGGGTCGGGTTTGAACCCGATCTTGTCGAGCGCCGGCTTGATCTCGGGATTGGCCATGAACAGCCGCCACAACAGTCCGCTGCGGTAATTCTCGATCATCGCCACGGTCTGCGCCTGGTCGAGCGCCATATAGGCCTCGTCATAGAAGCCTTGGCTCTCGTTGAACGTGTCCGAGAAGCCATAAGTGCCGTAAATGCGCGGGCCGAGGTCGCGGTAATAATGACGCAGCGCCTTGAGCGACTCCTCGGGCGTGTAAGGCATCGAACCGAGCGCGGCATGGACCGTGATCGTACCGTTGTCGTCGCGCGGCTGGGCGCGGCCGCCGCCGTTGTTGACTCCCGCCGACTGGCCCCAGGCGTCATCGCCATAGCCGGTCCATTTGCGCGGATTCTCGATCGCATAGGCGTGGCTGATCAGCGCGATGTTGCGGTTGTTCTTGAAGTAATTGGTATAGGCGTCGCGCTTGCCGCGCGGGTCGAAGCCCAGGAACGAGAATTGGGTGAAGAACAGCTCCGCGCCGTTGCCCTCGCCGACCTCGAGCTTGTGGCCGTAATAGCTGTGACCGTTGACGAAATGGTCGCCGTCGGTCGTCCGGCTCCAGCCCTGACGATAGTTGATCGCCAGCGGCGAGATCCCGGCCCAGCCGGTGTGCCACAGGCTCGCGGGAACGCCATGCGTCGGCGAGGCGATGCCGAGGATGTAGGCGATCGCCGATTCGTTCCAGCCGATCAGCGGATGGTTGATGTGGAAGCCGTAATTGGGCGACCAATGCCAATAGAGGAAGTCGCTATCGGGCTTCTGGCGGTACCAGTCCCATTCGACGCCCTTCCACAGGCCAGTGATCGTGTCGCGGATCTCACGCTCTGCGGGCGTATCGCGGGTGAAATATTGCCGCGCGGTGAGCAGCCCTTGCATCATGAACGCAGTCTCGATCAGGTCGCCGCCGTCGTCGTACTTGCCGAACACGGGCATCACCTTGCCGGTGTTGCCGTTGAGGAAATGCGGCCACACGCCGTGGAAACGGTCGGCGGTTTTGAGGAAGCGGACGATCTTGAGCATCCGCTCGGCGCCCTGCTCACGAGTCACGAAGCCGCGATCGGTGCCGACGATCAGCGCCATCACGCCGAAGCCCGATCCGCCCATCGCGACCTGATCGGGATTGCCCGGCGTGATCTCGAGTCCGAGCCCGGCCTTGGGATGCGCGCCGTCCCAATAATAGCGGAACTGCGCCTCCTGGATCATCGTCATCAGCTGGTCGTCGGTCATCGCATGCGTCTGCGCGCTGACCGTCGGGGTGACCGGACTCTCGTTGCCCGCCGCATCGACCGCGGTAACGCGATACGCCGCCTTGACGCCGATCGGCCCGACGAAATCCTGATAGCGATTCCACCCGACGCGCTGGCTCGCGACCCATTCGAACGGCTTGCCGCCGACCGAGCGGTAGATGCGGTAGCTTTCGGTGTCGGACGACGGGCTGGCCGCCCATGACAATTCGACGTGCCGCTCGAACCCGCGCGCGGTCAGCGCGGCCGGCGCGGCCGGCGCAGTGGCGTCCGCCGTCGCGACGTTCTCGACCCTGATGTCGTCGATCACCATCGAGTGCGGCTTGCCGTCGTCGAGCCCCTGGACGATCGTCATTCGCGCGAACTTGGCGGGATCGAACTTCTCGTCGCTGGTATTCTCGGTCGCGCCTTTGAACGCGGCGAAGGGCAGGATGATCTTCGTCCACTGCCTTGCCGGGAGCCGCGGCAGCGATCCGATCAGGTCGATCGCCGGATTACCGACGCCGTTGAGATCGCCGAGCAGGATGCGTGGGCTAGAGCCCGCGTCGATTTCGCTGTCGGAATAGACCCAGAAGCTGAGTGCATCGCCCTGGAAATCGGTCTGCGATCCCCAGATCCGCGCGGTCTCGATCGAGGCCCACCAGCTGCCGCCCTGCTTCGAGGTCCAGCTCAGCCGCAGCGCGTTGGGCGGCGAATGCACCGTCCTGGTTTCGATCGGCAACTTGCCGTTGACCAGGTCGATCCGGCTCGGCGCGACCGCCTCGCCCGCCGAATAGAGGTACCAGCCGACGCCGCGCGTATTGTCGAACACGACGTGACGTTCGTAGACCGAACCGGCGAACGCGGCACTGCCGAGCGACAGGGCGGCGGCGCCGACGAGCAAGCGGGCAAGTTTCATACTATCCTTTGCGACCCTTGATGAAGATGTTGGCGGTCAGCCGCCCGGCGCGCGGATCGGCGCTGAACGCCATGCCGGGCGGGATGATCCCCGAATGGAGCATGGCCCCGCGATAGATGGCCAGCCGATCACGCACACCCTCGACCTGACCTATCTGCTCGTAATGCCGGTTGGAGCCATGGGTGTAGCCCGACAATTCGCCGTTCACGCGCCGGGCGGTCGCGACGAAAGCGTCGACATTGCAATCGTCGACCAGTTCGATCCCAGTCGCGCGCTGACGGAAGAAGGCAGTCCCCGGTGTGTCGCTCAGATAATGGAGCACCGCGATATAATCGGGATCGGTCGAATCGAAATGCGGCGCGCGCTGCGCGGGGCCGAGTGTCTCGGGTGCCGAGGTCACGATCGAGAAGCTCGCCTCGAGCAGGTCGAAGACGTCTACATCGAACCCGCCGCCGACGAACGGCGCCGCCGCTTCGAGCAGCCGTTCGACATAGGCGAAGGCGGGGTCGGCCGATCGGATCGGCTGCCGCAAGCCGGGGTAATAATTCCCCATGCTCGACGGAAACGGCGCCATCGCCGCCGCCAGCTCGATTGCTGCCCCCGCCGCACCGGTGAAATCGTCGACCACGACCACCGGGCTCCGGGCTTCGCCGACATGGCGCAACTCGGGCGTCACGGCTTGATCGCGATCCGCGCTCCCTTGGGCAGGTCGGGGAGAGAGAAGCGCAGCGCGCCGTCCACCACCCGCGCGACGATCCACTTCGATCCCAGCGAGACCTTGGGCACGCGCCCCTTCCAGCCGTGGATCACGACGTCGAACCCGGTCCACCACGGCTTGTAGCCGCCGCTGCGCGGATCGAAGCTGAGCGAGCCGGCGTCACAGCGGATCGCCTGGCGCAGGAAACCGCCGCGCTGATAGGCGAAGCTCACCCCGTCATCGAGATAGAGCGAGCCCGAACAATCGCTGCCCGGGTAGACGTTGATCTCAAGCGGCCCCTTGGGCGTCTCGCCGGTCGACTGGACCAACGGCTGCTTCGGGATGATCGCGCCGGGGCGCACGAACACCGGTAGCCGGTCGAGCCGCGGCGTTTCCTTGAGCGATGCACCCTGGACCTGCTCACCGGTCCAGTAATCGTACCAGCCGACCCCGGGCAGGCCGATATCGTAGGGCGCCGCCGATTCCCATGTCTGCGGCGGCGCGATCAGCAGGTCGCGGCCGAGCATGAACTGGTCCTCGGTCCCACCGACGCGGTCGCCGCCCTTCACCACCGCGGGATATTCGAGCACCACCGGGCGCATCAGCGGCAGGCCGGTGCGGCTGTTCTCTTCGGCGAGGCCGTAGAGATAGGGCATCAGCCGATAGCGTTCCTCGATATAGCGCCGCCGGATATTCTCCTGCTGCGCGCCGTGCACCCACACTTCCTGCTCGGGTTTCCCCTTCTGGTAGTGATCGCGCATGATCGGGTTGAACGCGCCGACCTCGATCCAGCGGGTGAGCAGATCTGGCGACGGCGCGTTGCCCGCAAAGCCGCCGATGTCCGCGCCCGAATAAGCGAAGCCCGACAGGCCGAGGCTGGTGAGCTGCGTGGTCGACAGCGACAGATGCGCCCAGCTCGACGTGTTGTCGCCGGTCCAGGTCGCCGAGCAGCGCTGTCCGCCGGCATAGGAGGCACGCGTCATCACGAACGGCCGGCGGTCGGGCGCGAGCTTCTTCACGCCTTCGTAGGTGGCGCACGAATTGAGCATGCCGGTGATGTTGTGCGTTTCGGCCTGGGTGGTCTTGCGCGTCTTGAAACCGGGCGAGTCGATCGTGTTGACGACATCGATCGGCATCGTCCGGGTCGGCGAATTGAACACCGCCGGCTCGTTCATGTCGTTCCAGAAGCCGGCGACGCCCATGCCGACGAAATCGGCATAATTGCGGCCCCACCAGTCGCGCACCTTGGCCTGGGTGAAATCGGGGAACACCGCCGGGCCGGGCCAGACCGGGCCGACGAACGGCGTGCCGCCGGGATTCTTCATGAACACGTCCGCCGCCGTGCCGCTGTCGTACGGCGCATAACCCTGATTGGGCGCGTCGGCGATGTGGAGGTCGGTGATGACCACCAGTTTCATCTTCATCGCGTCGAGCTTGGAGACCAGGCCCGGCAGATCGGGATAGGCCTTCTTGTCGACCGTGAACGGCCGGTTCCTGTCCTGATAATCGATGTCGAGCCACAGCACGTCGGCCGGGATCCTGTCGTTGCGCAGGCGCTCGACGATGCCCTGCGCCTCGACCTGGGTCATGTAGCTCCAGCGCGACTGCTGAAAACCGAGCGCCCATTTCGGGGTCAGCGGCGCGGGGCCGGTCAGATAGGCATAATCCTGGACGATGTCCTTGGGCGTCGCCCCGGTCATCACGTAATAATCGACCCCGCCGCCCTCGGCGCCGAACGAGAAGGCCGCGCGCTCGGACTTGCCGAGGTCGATGAACCCGCGCCAGGTGTTGTCCATGAACAGGCCGTAGGTGCCGCCGGTCTCGTCGAGGCCGATGACAAACGGGATCGACTTGTAGATCGGATCGGTCGCGGGCGAATAGCCGAACTGGTCGGTGTTCCAGAAGGTGTACGCGCCACCGCGGCGGTCGAGCGGGCCGGTCTTGTCGCCCAGGCCGAAGAAATGCTCGTCATTGGGCATCGCCTTGCGGACGCGGAAAGCCCCGTTGTCGAAGCGGACCGGCGTACCCGTGGCATCGGCCAGGATGGTCTTACCGGCGAGGTCGGTGATGGTGATCGCCAGCGTCTTGTCGTCCACCCGCACGATCAACTGCGCGGTGCGAATCTCGGTCGTGCCGCCCTTGTCGCTGATCGCGAGCGGCACCCGCGTCTCGCGCGCTGCCGGCAGCACCGCCCAGGACGCATCCTCGGGCAGCGCATTCTCGCCGGCGCGGACGCGGATGATGTCGGCGCGCGGCGCGCTGATCTCGATTTTGATGCCGTTGGCGGAGGCGGTGTAATGATCGACGGGCTTCGCCGCCGCCACGCCCGGCAGGGCCAGGGCGGCGGTGGCGAGGATCAGGTGCCTGAGGCGCAAAGGTCTATGCTCCAGCCTTGAGGACGAAAGTGGCGGGACTTCCCGCCATCGCGTTCGGCGCGATCCACACATCGAACGCGCCGGGTTCCGCATAGCTCTTCTTGTCGGGATGGACGAAGCCCAGATCGGCGCGGCTCAGGGTGAAGGTCACCGTCGCGCTCTGCCCCGGCGCGAGATCGAGATGCTTGATCCCCTTGAGCGACCGCACCGGCTGGGTCAGGCTCGCGACCTTGTCGTTGATGTAGAGCTGCGCAACCTCGTGCATCGGCTGCGTGCCGGTGTTGGTCACGGTCGCGGTGACGGTGACCGACCCGGACCAGGGAATCGACGCCGCGCTGACGGTCGTCGCCGAATAGCTGGCGGTCGAATAGGTCAGTCCAAAGCCGAACGGATAGAGCGGCTCGTCGGTCACCTCGCGATAACGCGCCTTGTAATTCTTGTCCTCGGTTAGCTGCGGCCGCCCGGTACGGCGGTGGTTATAATAGAAGGGCTCCTGTCCCGAAGCCTGCGGGAAACTGACCGGCAAACGGCCTTGCGGCGCGTAGTCGCCGAACACCACGTCGGCGGTCGCATTGCCCGTTTCCGATCCCAGGAACCATGTCGCCACGATCGCCGGCGCATTACGGACCGCACCGGTCAGCGCCAGCGCGCGGCCGTGGCGGAGCAAAACCACGATCGGCTTGCCGGTGGCGGCGACCGCCTCGGCCAGCGCTAGCTGCGGCGCCGGGATGCCGATATCGACGCGCGCCTGCGCCTCGCCCGACATGCCGGCGCTTTCGCCGAGCAGCAGCACGACGACGTCGGCATCCTTCGCCAGGCGCACCGCCTTGTCGATCTCGCCATCGAGCGGCGCCTCATAGTCCGAGCCGCGCGTGACCAGCAATTTGGCCTTGTCGCCGAGCGCGGCGCGGAAGCCCTCCTCGACCGTCACGCAGCTTTCGTAATCGGGGAAATTTGCCCACGGGCCCGGATAATCGCCCTTCTGGCTCACCGCCGGCCCGATCAGCGCGATCTTGCCCTGCTTCTTGAGTGGCAGGAGGTTGCCCTCGTTCCTGAGCAGCACCATCGACTTACGGCCTGCCTCACGCGCCAGCGCGATCGCATCCGGGCGGCGGATGTCGCGCGCCTCGCGCACCGGGTCGAGCGAGCGATAGGGGTTGGCGAACAGTCCGATCGCCTTCTTGACGTGGAGCACGCGGCGCACCGCGGTATCGACCACCGACATCGGGATCCTGCCGCTTTTCACCAGGTCGGGAAGGTGCTTCCAGTAGAGCCCCGACTGCATCGAGATATCGCAGCCCGCGGTCAGCGCCTTGACCACCGCATCGGGGCCGTCGGCGGCATAACCGTGCAGGATCAGCTCTTCTTCGGACGTATAGTCGCTGACGACGAGGCCCTTGAATCCCCATTCGCCGCGCAGGATGTCGGTGAGCAGGTAATGGTTGCCGGTCGAGGGCACCCCGGCGATGTCGTTGAAGCTCGACATGGTGGTGATCGCGCCGGCATCGAACGCCGCCTTGAACCCCGGCAGGTGGATTTCGCGCAACGTCGTGTCGGGGATGTCGGCGGTGTTGTATTCCATCCCGCCCTGCACCGCGCCGTACGCCGCGAAATGCTTGGGGCAGGCGATCATCGAATCGTCGCGGCGGATGTCAGGGCCCTGGAAACCGCGGACGCGCGCGCGAGCGAACTGGACGCCGAGCCAGGTATCCTCGCCCGACCCTTCGACGACGCGGCCCCAGCGCTGGTCGCGCGCGACGTCGACCATCGGCGCGAAGGTCCACATGATACCCTTGGCCGACGCCTCGACCGCCGAGGCGCGCGCGGTACGCTCGGCCAGGCCCGGGTCGAAGCTCGCCGCCTCGCCGAGCGGCACCGGGAAGGTGGTCTTCATTCCGTGGATCACGTCGCCGGCGAAGATCAGCGGAATCTTGTTCGGGCTTTCCTCGATCGCGACCTTCTGCAGTTCGCGGCCGATCGTCGTGCCGATGCCGTTGAACAGACCGACGATCTCACCGCGGCGGATCCGCGCCTTGAGCTCGTCGATCCCCTGCTTGGCCAGCCCCGGGTTGAGCGCCGGGCCCTCGGTTCGCGCCGCCAGCGGGTCCGAATAGATCGACAGCTGCCCCGCCTTGTCCTGGATAGTCATCGTCGCGATCAGCCGCTCGATGAACGGATCGGTCGCTGGCACCGCCTTGGCCAGCGCCGGCAGCCCCGCCGACACCACGGCCACCGCGGACGCGCCCTTCAGGAGATCGCGGCGGGATAAGTGAACGTTCACATCATTCTCCTGTCGTGCGCCCGGGCGAGGGCAAAAAAGGGGGGAGGCAGCCCGAACGGACTCCCTCCCCTCATCATCGGCGCGAGGTCCCCCGACCTCGCGACCCATCAGAACTTGTACTTCACGCCGGCCTGGAAGCTGCGCGCGTCGTTACCGACTTGGCCGTTTTCGATGAGCGGCGCCGGACTACCGCTACCTGCGCCCCAAGCCGAATAGGTGCGGTTGAGCCAGTTGAAGGCGTTGAACACCTGGAAATCGACCGTCAGTTCCTGGCCCTTGTCGAACGGCATCTTGAACGTCTTCGCGATACGCAGGTCGAGCCGCTTGTAGGCGATGAACGGCTTCGGATAGTAAACGCCGCCGAAGTTGGCGGAGCAACATGCTCCGTCCGGCACGTTGTTGAATATCACGCTGCCAAACGACGGACCGGATTCCAGGTCGAGCGTACCGCTCAGGACCACATCGAAGGGCGCGCGGTACGAACCGGTGGTGATGAACTTCCACTTCGGCACACCATTGACGGCATTCCAACCATAGACGTTCTGCGACGTGCCATTGTAGAACTCGTCGCTGTTCAGCTCCTGCGCGTCATTGGAGCGCGCCGACTGGATCGTAACCGTCGTCTGGAAGCCCCATTTGCTTCTGTCGGTGAAGGGTTTCTCCAGCGTCAGATAGATCGCATTATAGTCCGCGGTCCCGTTCGATTGGCCGATATTCAGCTTGCCGCTGAAGCCAGGAAGCTGAGCATTCTGCGCAGCGCAGATTGAGGTCGGCACCGGCGACGTCACACCTGTGACGGGATTCACGTTCAACAGGCTGCCCGGACTATTGTCCTGGATCCACGCGTTTCCGCCGTTGGTGCAGCCCGTGACATTGCCATTGGCATCGCGCGTGACATTACGCGTGTACCACCCGTTCTCGTAATAATTTGCCCGGACGAACTGGAAGATATTATGCGAGCGAATGTGTGAGAAGGTGAGCGAGGCCTGGATCGGCCCCAGTCTCTTGCGGATACCAAAGTCGATCTGGTCTGAGAAAGGCAGCGGTGTCTTGTTGTTGAGCACCCAAACCGGACCACCCAGGCCAAGATTGGCAGCGAGCGCGCGCAATTGGCTCGGATCGCGGTAGTTATTGCTCCACTGCACGCAGTTTCCAGCACTGCCGCCGCCTGCATTACCCTGCGACGCGCCGCCCTTCGGGCAGAAAAATACGCTTGGGATGTTGTTCGAGTTGGTGAGCGACTCGATCACGCCCTCGATGAAGAGGCTGCGGTCGAAATAGCGGCCGATACCGCCGAAGATGATAAGATCGCGATCACCTTTGACGTCATAAGAAACGTTCAAACGCGGCTGGATCGCGCCCCATTGAATCTTTCGCTCACTGCCGGTCGAAATATAGTCGTCGGCGTCGATCCCGGCAGCCTTCCATCCTTGATAGTTCCGCAGCGCCGTGGCGATCGCGGCTGGGGTCTTGTAGTCGTCATTGAGGGGATTTGTCTCGACGTCCCAGCGCACGCCGAAATTGACCGTCAACTTATCGGTAGCCCGCCATTCGTCCTGGACGTAAACGCCGATCTGCGTGTCCTTACCCTTCAACGTCGGCGTAGGCTGAATGTTGATTTTAGCGCCGTAGGGCTGCGCACTCGTCGGATCGAACGTGGTGCTCGGGCCGTCGTTATAGAAATAGTAACTGCCGTTGAAGTGGTCGTTGATCGTACGCGACAGATCATAGGTCGTGACCTGGAACCCGCCCTTGATTGTGTGGCTACCAGCTCGGTACGTCAGGTCATCCTTGAAGACGATCGACTTGGCCGTGTCACCCTGAACGAACGGATTCGTGCCGAGCAGTGCGTAGGACGAGAAATCCGAGCCACAGGCATAGCCAGGGGCAATGGGGTTGCCGAGCGCGTCGCAATAAGTCGGATTGGTCGGGTTGGCCGAACTCGACAGCACATATTCCGGTCCGGTGCCCACCGATGGAGTCGACTGGGTTTGCTTGTCGTACGAGATATTGAACTGATTGCTCAAGTTGCCGCTGTTGTACTGCCAGTTGAACTGAAATCTATCTTCATGCGTCAGAATCGTGCGTCCATGGCTCGACGTCGCATTGGTATCAATATCAGTCAGATTGTTCTCACGGCGAATAAACGCCGAGAGATTGAAGGTGTTATGATCATCTGCGAGCCAGGTAAGCTTGCCGAAATACAGACCTTGCTTGAAGTCTTTGCTGTGGGAAATATTGATTTGACCGGGGATGTTTGACGGCGCAGCGATCCCGCCGGTCGGCGTGGTCAGGAGACCCGTTGCGCTGGGCAGGTTCTCGATCGTGCCTTCCCCTGCGAGGTAGAAGAACAGCTTGTCCTTGATGATGGGACCGGAGAATTCACCGCCGAACTGTTTGCGATTATATTCAGGCTTCGAGGCCTTTGCCAAACGATCGAAGTAAGGCTGCTCGATGAACGCCTTCGGTTGGAATTCGATGAAAGCCGAGCCAGCGAACTTGTTGCCGCCGGTCTTGGTCACCGCGGTGATGAGCGCCGAGCCAACCTGGCCGTTCTGCGCGTCGAAATTCTGAGTATCGACCCTGTATTCCTGGATCGCGGTCTGCGGAAAGGGATTACCCAAGCCAAAATTCTGGCCGAAAACACCGCCATGGTTGATTGGGTTCTTCAGGCTCATGCCGTCGAGCATGACATTGGTCTGCGACGAGGAAAGCGCACCCGCCTGGACCTGCACGTTGCCGCCCGGCGCGATGTTCACGCCCGGAGCGAGTGCGGCAAAGCTCAGAAAGTTACGCTGGTTCTGAGGGATATTCTCGATCTGGGCAGGCGTGATGTTCGTAGAAACCGTGGCTGTCCGCACTTCGCGGCGGGTGGTTCCGGTAACCACGATGTCACTGCTGCTCGGCGCGTTGCCCGGAGCTGCGAAATCGGCGACAGCCGTCTGTCCGATCAGGACCGTGACGACTTGAGGATCGCGGCCGTCCGCAGCGACGCTGTAAGTCGACGGACGCAAGCCGATGATGACGTAATTACCCTGGGCGTCGATCGCGCCGTTGAACTTCTGGCCGGTATTTGTGTCCGTGGCGACTACCGTCGCGCCGGTCGTGGCGCCATCGACGTGCCCCTCTACCGTGCCGTTCGAACTCTGCGCCTGGGCCGGACTGGCCAGAACGACCGCGACGGCCAGCGCCGACGCCGACATGGCGCCCCGACCGAACAGAACAGAACTACGGAACATGCCCTTCTCCCTCCCAAAGCCCGGCTCTGACGGCCGGATCACGCCAAAAGATCGCGCCGGACGGCACGAATCATCACCAACCGGGCTCTACGTCGAACTGTAACCGGTTACAACATTGAATGTAACGGGTTACATGCGCGAACCGCTATCCGCTTGCCCCTGTGACAAAAAAGACCCAGTCAGCCGATGCCCGTGCTGAAGCTCATCGCCTGCGCTGGCCGGCGCAGGCGCCTGATGAACTCGTCGTGCGGCAGCATGCGCCGGGCGGTGTCCGCGATCACCTCTTCGATGTCGCGAAGATGGGCCAGCGCCTGATCGTCGGGAATCATGTCGACCATCGGGTCGGGGCGCGCCGCCAGCCCCTGGCCGATCAGCACCTGGACCCAGCTTTCCTCGCGGAACAATTCGGCCTTGCCGTGGACGAAGAAGCGCGCTGACGACGCGAACAGCTCGATCCGCTCGGCCAGGCTGTCGGGTATCTCCATCGTGCGCAGATAGTTCCAATAGTCCGAGTCCGAGCGCTCGGTGACCTTGTAATGCGCAATGATGAAGTCGCGGACATCGGCATATTCGAAATCGGTCTGGCGGTTATATTCGGCGGTGTCGGCGGGATCGAAGCCAGTGCCCGGAAACAATGCGATCAGCCGATAGATCGCGGTCTGGATCATATGGATGCTGGTCGATTCGAGCGGCTCGAGGAACCCGCTCGAAAGGCCGATCGCGACGACGTTCTTTTCCCAGGAGCGGTGTCTCTTGCCCGGCCGGAAGCGCACCGGCATCGGGTCGCGTTGCGGCGCGCCGTCGAGATTGGCGAGCAGCACCGACGCCGCTTCGTCATCCGAGATATGGCTGCTCGAATAGACATGGCCGTTGCCGATCCGGTGCTGGAGCGGGATGCGCCATTGCCAGCCATGCGCGCGCGCGGTGACCCGCGTATAGGGCGTCAGCGGCGACACACTCTCGCATGGCACCGCCAGCGCGCGGTCGTTGGGCAGCCACTTGTTCCAGTCCTCGTAGCCGACGCCCAGCGCCTGGCCGATGAGCAGTCCGCGCATCCCCGAGCAATCGACGAAGAGGTCGCCGTCGACGTCGCGGCCGTCGTCGAGCCGGACGCGATCGACGAAACCGCTGGCGGGATCGAGCACGACATCGACGATGCGCCCCTCGATCCGCTCGACGCCATCGCCCTCGGCGCGCTTGCGCAGATAGGCGGCGAACAGCGAGGCGTCGAAATGATAGGCATAGTCGATGTCGGCGAGCGGCGAATTCGGGTTGCTCTTGTCCGGCTGGGCGAAGCGGTTGAGATATGCGGCGACGCCGTTGATCGCATAGTGATCGAGCGGCTTCACCGCCCCGCGCGACGCCATCTTGAGCCAGAACTGGTGCGTGTGCAGCCACAACAGGTCCGAACCGATATTGCCGAAGCCGTGGAAATAGCGGTCGTTGCCGTTCTTCCAGTTGACGAAGTCGATGCCCAGCTTGAACGCGGCCTGGGTCTCGCGGATCATCTCCGCCTCGTCGATCCCGGCCAGCTGGAGATAGGTCTGCAGCGCCGGGATCGTCGCCTCGCCGACGCCGATCGTACCGATCTGCTCCGATTCGATCAGGCGGATGGTGTAGCCGCTGAACAGGCGCGACATCAGCGCCGCGGTCATCCACCCGGCGGTGCCGCCGCCGACGATGGTGATGGTCTTGAGCGGCGCATTGGACGCGGTCATGCGATGATCCTCCGAAACGGCGCTCGGTCGACAAAGGGCGGCGCCTTGCACCCAGCCTTAGCCCAGCAGCCCCACTTCGGTAAACGGTTACATCACGGTGCGGACCCGCTGCTAACCCTCGCCGCGCATCGAATAGCGGACCTGGTCGAACAGCGGCTTCAACAGATACGACAGGATCGACCGGCTGCCGGTCTGGACGAACACTTCGGCGGGCATGCCGGTCTTGAGCGCGATCTGCGGCGCCTTGGCGAGCGCGTCCGGGTCGATCCGCACCTTGATGCGATAGAAGCTCTGTCCGGTGCGCTGGTCCGTGGTCAGGTCGGGCGAGACGAAGATCAGCTTGCCCGGCACGTCGGGCGTGGTCTGGCGATTGAGGCCTGAAAAGGTGATGCGCGCCGACTGGCCGACGCGGACCTCGTCGACATCCTGCGGCCGGATCCGCGCTTCGACCACCAACGTGTCGCGGTCGGGGACGATCTGGAGGATCGGCTGGCCCGCCGGCACCGCGCTGCCGATCGTGGTATAGGCGATCTTGTCGACCACCCCCGATTGCGGCGCCCTGATCTCGCTGCGGTCGACGGTATCGGCGGTGGTCGCGACGCGGACCTGCTGGTCGTTGAGCTGGCCGACCACTTCGGCGAGCTGCGTGCCGGAATCGCTGCGGATCTGCTTGTCGACGTTGAGGATCTGCTCGTTCGCTTCGGAGATGCGTGCGCGCGCTTCGGCGATGTTCGACTGCAGCGCGGCCTTGCTGCCCTTCATCTGGACCGCGGTACGCTCCATCTCGTTGAGGCGGTTGATCGTCACCAGCTGGCGGTCATGGAGCTTGCGCAGCCCGGCCAGTTCGGGCTCGATCAAGGTCATCTGGCTCTCGATCGCCGCGATCTGCGCCTGATAGCTGGCGATCTGCTCGTCATATTGCTGCACGCGCTGGCGGAGCAGCGCGATCGACCCGTCGCGCTCGCGCCGGCGCAGCGCGAACAATTGCCGTTCGCGCATCATCGCTTCGCGGGCGCGCGCATCGGTCTTGGTGGTGAGCTCGGGCGGAAACAGGATCGACAGCGCCCCATCGCGCTCCGCCTCGAGCCGCGCGCGGCGGGCGAGCAATTGCTCGAGCCCCAAGGTCGCGGAATCGGCGCCGACCGCGGACACCCCCTGGTCGAGCCGCAGCAACAACTGGCCCTTGGCGACGCTGTCGCCGTCGCGGACCATCAGCGCCTTGAGGATGCCACCGGTCGGGTGGATCACCGTCTTGACGTTCGATTCGACCGCGATGTCGCCCGACGCGACCACCGCGCCGCCGACCTGGAGGATCGCCGACAGGCCGAAGAAACCGAGCACCAGCGCGCCGATCAGGATGAACGCGTGGCGCGCACGCCGGCGCAGCCGCTCGGCGCCGGGGTCGGCCTCGGCGTCGGCGTCGGGCCAGAATGCGTGGAGCGGGACTTGCTCGGTCATTGCCCGGCCTTCCGATCGGCGACCACCTGGCCATTGCCAACGGCACCGCGCGGCGTGGCATCGGGCTTGGGCGCTTGCGGCGGCGCGAGCTTGGCCAGCACCTCGTCGCGCGGGCCGAACGCCTGCGCCGTTCCGCCGCGCATCACCAGCAGCAGGTCGACCAGGCTCAGTATCTCGCGACGATGCGCGACCAGCAGGACGATGCCGCCGCGCGCCTTGACCCCCGCCACCGCACGCGCCAGCGCGACCTCGCCATCGGGATCGAGGTTCGAATTGGGTTCGTCGAGCACGACCAGGAACGGGTCGCGGTACAGCGCGCGGGCGAGCGCGATGCGCTGGCGCTGGCCGGCCGACAAATGCTGCCCGTCCTCCCCGATCTGGAGGTCGTAGCCGCCCGGCATTTGCACGATCAGGTCGTGCACGCCCGCGGCTTTGGCCGCGGCGATCACCGCGTCGGACGGCGCCCCGACCTCGAACCGCGCGATATTCTCGGCGATCGTGCCGGCGAACAATTCCACCGCCTGCGGGACGTAACCGATATGGCGGCCCAGCGTCTCGCTATCCCATTGCTGGATCGCCGCGCCGTCGAGCCGCACCACGCCCTTCGCCGCTTTCCACACGCCGAGCACGCCGCGCACCAGCGACGACTTGCCCGAGGCGCTCGGGCCGACGATCCCGACGACCTGCCCGGCCTGCGCCTGGAAGCTCACCCCCGCGACAGTCGTCACCTGGCTAGCCGGCGGGGCCAGCGACAGATTCTCGACCGCGAGTTGCCGGCTCGGCGGCGGCAGTTCGGTGCGCTCGCCGACCGGCGGCGGAACCTGGCCGAGCAACGTATCGAGCCGTCCCCACGCCTGGCGCGCGCCAACGAAGTTCTTCCAATTGGCGATCGCCGAATCGACCGGCGCCAGCGCGCGGCCCGACAGGATCGAGCTCGCGAAGATGATCCCCGCGGTCGCCTTGCCGTCGATCACCAGGATCGCGCCGACGGTCAGCACGACCGATTGCAGCACCATCCGCGACACCTTGCTGATCCCCGCCAGCGTCGCCGCGGTGTCGGTCAATATCGCCTGCTGGTCGAGATAGTCGTGATGCACGCGCCGCCATTGCAACATCAGCCGGTCGCGCATGCCGAGCGCGGTGATGATCTCGGCATGCCGCCATTGGCGGTCGGCGAGCAGGCGACGCTTCGCCCCGGCCTGCGTCACCGCGGCGACGTGGCGGCTGCTCACCCGGTCGGCGAGCAGCGTCAGCGCGCCCAGGCCGATCATGCCGACCAGGGTCACGACCCCGAGCCAGTAATGGACCACGGTCAGGATGATCAGGAACAGCACTATCCAGGGCAGGTCGATCAGCGCGGGCGGGCCAGCGCTGGCGATGAACGCGCGCAGCAGGTCGAGGTCGCGGACCGGGCTGACTTGCTCCTTCGCCTCGGGCCGCTCGAGCGCGATCCGCGCCTCGATCGCCTGGACGCGCCCCGACAGCGAGCGGTCGAGCGACGACGCGACATCGGCCAGCATCCGCGTCCTGAGCGCATCGAACACGCCGTAAAAGGCATAAGCGATCAGCACCATCGCGAAGACGGTGAACAAGGTCGGCAGGCTCTGCGCCGGCAGGACGCGGTCGTAGACCAGCATCAGGTAGAGCGACCCGGTGATCGTCAAGATGTTGATGAAGGCACTGAGCGCGACGATCGCGCCGAAACCGCCGCGCAACTTCGCCAGCGTGGCGCGAATTTCCGATTCCTGTGTGCCCCCCGGCCGCGCCATCATACGCTTTCTACGATCCCCGGAGCGAGCAATAGACGCGGACGGAAGCGATTCCAATGCGATCGTGTCGCGTGCGTTCCGGGTTTCTTGGGGGATATCCCTCGTCTCCCTTGCGGGGAAGGCGACCACCTGTGGAATTGGGCCCGACCAAGGGGAGTCCCGAACCGCCACGGTCAACTTTAACCGTCATGCCGGGCTCGTCCCGGCATCCACCGTCCCGCACACCCCTGGGCCGCTGGTGACGGGGCACGGTGGACCCCGGGACGAGCCCGGGGTGACGCAGGATGAGATGGGTGTGCTCTCGTTCGCCGAGGGGGGAAGGACCCGAATCGACCCCAAGCCGACGCAATTCGCATCAACACGACCACAACTTGCCCCCGCGCGCCGCACTTCCCATCTCACGCGCGTCGCGCGGCGCTTGCCCGACACGAACAAATCTGGAACAAATAGCTACATGCTGACTCACATTCAGGTGCGCGGCGCGCGCGAGCACAACCTCAAGGGCGTCGATATCGACATCCCGCGCGACACGCTGACGGTGATCACCGGGCTGTCGGGCTCGGGCAAATCCTCGCTCGCGTTCGACACCATCTATGCCGAGGGGCAGCGGCGCTATGTCGAGTCGCTGTCGGCCTATGCGCGCCAGTTCCTCGAGCTGATGCAGAAGCCCGACGTCGACCATATCGAGGGCCTCTCCCCCGCGATCTCGATCGAGCAGAAGACCACCAGCCGCAACCCGCGCTCGACCGTCGCGACGGTGACCGAGATCTACGATTACATGCGCCTGTTGTGGGCGCGCGTCGGCGTGCCCTATTCACCCGCCACCGGCCTGCCGATCGCCGCGCAGACCGTCAGCCAGATGGTCGACCGCGTCATGGCGCTGCCCGAGGGCACGCGGCTGTATTTGCTCGCCCCGGTCGTGCGCGGGCGCAAGGGCGAGTATCGCAAGGAACTCGCCGAATGGCAGAAGGCGGGCTTCACCCGCGTCCGCATCGACGGCGAATTGTACGAGATCGACGAGGCGCCGGCGCTCGACAAGAAGTACAAGCACGACATCGAAGTGGTGGTCGACCGCCTGGTGGTCGGACCCGACATGGCGACGCGCCTCGCCGACAGTTTCGAGACCGCGCTCAAGCTGGCCGAGGGGCTGGCGTATGTCGATCTGGTCGACAAGACGGTGGCGGAGGTCGGCGCGGACATCCCTAGCCCCGTTCGTGCTGAGCCTGTCGAAGCACATGTGCCCGGATCACGCCCTTCGACAAGCTCAGGGCGAACGGAGGAGGGAAGCACCGACGGCGGCAACACCGTCCGCGAAATGCGGCAGGAGTTCCAGACCGACACCTCCGGCACCCTGGGCGGCGCGATGAAAGGCGCGGGCGTCCCCGCCAACCGCATCGTCTTCAGCGAAAAGTTCGCCTGCCCGGTCTCGGGCTTCACCATCGCCGAGATCGAACCCCGCCTGTTCTCGTTCAACGCCCCGCAGGGCGCCTGCCCGGCGTGCGACGGGCTCGGCGAGAAACTGGTGTTCGACGAAGACCTCGTCGTCCCCAACCACGACCTCTCCCTCAAGAAGGGTGCGGTCGTGCCCTGGGCCAAGTCCAACCCGCCCAGCCCCTATTACATGCAGGTGCTGGGCTCCCTCGCGCGCGAATTCGGGTTCAGCCTGGAGACGCCGTGGAAGGACCTGCCCGGCGAGGTCCAGTTGGTCATCCTCTACGGCACCGGCGGCAAGCCGGTCACCCTGACCTTCGTCGACGGCAAGAAGTCGTACGACGTGAGGAAGCCGTTCGAAGGCGTGATCGGCAACCTCAACCGCCGCATGCTCCAGACCGAGAGCGCGTGGATGCGCGAGGAACTGAGCAAGTATCAGTCGTCGCAGCCCTGCGAGACCTGCCACGGCGCGCGCCTCAAGCCCGAGGCGCTTGCGGTCAAGATCGCGATGCAGGACATCAGCTACGCGACGCATCTGTCGGTGGTCGACGCACTCGCCTGGTTCCAGGACCTGCCCCGCCACCTGACGGGCCAGCAGAAGGAAATCGCCGAGCGCATCCTCAAGGAAATCCTCGAGCGGCTCGGCTTCCTCAACAATGTCGGGCTCGATTACCTCAATCTCGACCGCACCAGCGGCACCTTGTCGGGCGGCGAGAGCCAGCGCATCCGCCTCGCCAGCCAGATCGGCAGCGGGCTGTCGGGCGTGCTCTACGTGCTCGACGAGCCGTCGATCGGACTCCACCAGCGCGACAACGACATGCTGCTCGCGACGCTGCGGCGGCTGCGCGACCTCGGCAACACCGTGCTGGTGGTCGAGCATGACGAGGACGCGATCCGCTCGGCCGACTATATCATCGACATGGGCCCAGGCGCCGGCGTCCATGGCGGCGAGATCGTCGCCAAGGGCACGCTCCCCGAATTGCTGTCGCACACCGACTCGGTGACCGCCGATTACCTCAACGGCACGCGCGAAGTGCCGGTGCCGATGATCCGCCGCTCGGGCACGGGCAAGCAGCTCACCGTGCACAACGCCACCGCCAACAATCTGCGCGGGGTGACCGCGTCGATCCCGGTCGGCACCTTCACCTGCATCACCGGCGTGTCGGGGTCGGGCAAGTCGAGCTTCACGATCGACACGCTCTACGCCGCCGCCGCGCGCCAGCTCAACGGCGCGCGCATCCTGTCGGGCAAGCACGACAAGATCACCGGGCTGCAATATCTCGACAAGGTCATCGACATCGACCAGTCGCCGATCGGCCGCACCCCGCGGTCGAACCCGGCGACCTATACCGGCGCCTTCACCCAGATCCGCGACTGGTTCGCCGGCCTGCCCGAGAGCCAGGCGCGCGGCTACAAGCCCGGGCGGTTCAGCTTCAATGTCAAGGGCGGCCGCTGCGAGGCATGCCAGGGCGACGGCGTGCTCAAGATCGAGATGCACTTCCTGCCCGACGTCTATGTGACGTGCGACGTGTGCCATGGCGCGCGCTACAATCGCGAGACGCTGGAAGTGAAGTTCAAGGGGCATTCGATCGCCGACGTGCTCGACATGACGGTCGAGGACGCCGCCGAATTCTTCAAGGCGGTGCCGCCGATCCGCGACAAGATGGAGATGCTGGTCGAGGTCGGGCTCGGCTATATCAAGGTCGGCCAGCAGGCGACGACCTTGTCGGGCGGCGAGGCGCAGCGCGTGAAGCTGTCGAAGGAACTGTCGCGCCGCGCGACGGGGAACACGCTCTACATATTGGACGAGCCGACCACCGGCCTGCATTTCGAGGACGTGCGCAAGCTGCTCGAAGTGCTCCATGCTTTGGTCGAGCAGGGCAATACGGTGGTGGTGATCGAGCACAATCTCGACGTCATCAAGACTGCGGATTGGATCATCGACCTGGGCCCCGAGGGGGGCGTGAAGGGCGGGGAGATCGTTGCGGTCGGGACGCCGGAAGAGGTGGTGAAGGAAGGGCGGAGCTTTACGGGGAAGTATCTCGCGCCATTGCTGCGGGGGAAGGATGGGAAGGTTGTTGGGAAGCGGGAGGCTGTGGCGGCGGAGTGAGAGTGGGCAAATCGAGCTTGCGCTTGTGTTTTCGCTAGCTAACCTCATCGCATGAAAAGGGAATGGACAACATTTGAGGATCAAGTTCGCGACATCGCGAGCGTGATATTCGGCTACCCTTGCAAAAAAAGCCATATTGCGGGGGTCGACTTAGATGGCTTTGTTGATCTTCAAGATGGCAGCGTAGTTTGCCTTGAGGTTACGGTTCGTCGGGACCTCGGCAAGATCCGAGATGATATCTCTAAATTAGTTACGATTAAAAACCACTTTCTGTCCAAAGGCATTCTTCCGAAGAGCTATATCGTCCTACAAGACGATCCAACGACCTCGATGATCGAGACTGCGTCTGAACAACTCATTACAGCGTGTTCGGTAAGTTCTTTCGCGGCAATATTTTTCGAATATGAACGTTACCGAGTGGCTCGAACGGCCGGAACATTTGGCAGCTCAGTAATTCCTGCCACCGGCCGAAAAGACGAAACGCCATATGTACCGGTAAAATACATCAACGAGGAGAATGGACGGCTACTAACAATAGCAGATCTCTCAAAACTAGTCACATCCGGGAAGAACATAGTTCTTCTTGGAGAATATGGCTCCGGAAAAAGCCGCTGCATACAGCAGCTATTTCTTAGCTTGGCAGCAGATTGGCCCGAGACCTTCCTATTCCCGTTTGCAGTTAATCTTAGAGATTGCTGGGGACTAAACAGAAAAGAAGAGATTATTCGGCGACACATAAGAGATCTTGGACTTGATCAACTTGAAGGAAAGGCGGTTAGTGTTTTCAACCGTGGAGGCAGCGTCTACCTACTTGATGGCTTTGACGAGATAGGAATACAGTCTTGGAGCACCGACGATTCCAAGCAGAAACTACTGCGCGCCACGGCGTTAGCAGCCGTAAAAGATCTAATTTCTAGTTCTAACAAAGGATGTCTCGTAGCCGGCCGAGAGCACTACTTCAGCTCAAATGAAGAAATGTTTGCCTCCTTAGGACTCTCAAAAGGCACCACGGTCATCGTCAGAGCGCAGGAACAATTTTCAGAAGAAGAAATTGAAGAATATTTTGAAGTGGCTGGTATTGATGTTGATCTCCCTAATTGGATCCCGCGCCGCCCCCTGATCTGCCAAACGATCGCGTCATTAAGCGATGACGACCGACTTAGCATGTTTGGGTTTGGAAGCGACGAAGTAGCTTTTTGGAATCACCTGATCGACACGATTTGCGCACGAGATGCGTCAATCCACCCCGCGTTTGATAAGGAAACGATCAAGCGGGTTTTTGTTTTGCTGGCTCGCCTGACGCGAACCAAACCGGCCAACGTCGGGCCGATTTCGCTAGCGGACTTAGACAAAGCGTTTGAGGCGGCCGTGGGCACGCCTCCCGTGCAAGAGGCGTCAGTAATGCTACAACGCCTGCCTTCACTAGGTCGGGAGAAGCAAGAGTCTCAGGAACGAAAGTTCGTCGATAACTATATATTGGACGGCCTACGAGCTTTGGATGTTATCTCTATGGATAAATATTCAGAAGCACAAAGAAGCGAGATATACGATACGGCGTGGAGCAATCCCATAGATATATTGGGGCAAAAGATAATCTGCGCCTATATTAACGAGAACGAAAAAAGGATGAGAGCCACGATAGCTCGCGCAACCTCTTCTAAGAATACGACCTTAGCGGCAGATATCGTGTCATCTTTTATGGTCGGCGGGCGAGATAGGGTTGATTTTGAAAACCTAGTCATTAGAGAAGCCACCTTTGGCACGTTCGATTTATCGAAATCTATTCCCGACAATATAAACATTCATTCAAGCGTTTTTTCTAACATTGTTGTACCTTCATCACCCCCGAAGGGTACGCTTGTGCAGAACTCTCTCGCCGAAAGGGTTTCGGGTGTCGCATCGCGAGCGGGGCTGCCCCATTGGCTTCAGCTCGATTCTGTGGATTATTTCGATAGCACTCAAACAGTATCGAAAATCCGCGACGCCGGCCTTAGCCCTGCCCATGAAATTCTTGCTACTATCGTCAAAAAGACCTTCTTCCAGAAGGGAGCTGGCAGGAAAGAGGAAGCTCTCCTGAGAGGCTTCGGGCAGAATGCGTCCAAAAAGCTGAGCGATAAAATACTGAAGCTGCTCCTTAGAGAGAAAGTTTTAGAAGCATCCCCGGGAAAAGAAGGTACGATCTACATTCCTAATCGCTCATATGCCGGTAGAATGAAAGCAATGATGGAAGAACTGAAGTCGTCTGGTGATGCTTTATGGACTGAAGTCGATACCTTTAATTGATGGTATTACGGTGTCAGTTTACCAGAGTACGATGTCAGTTTACCAAATGCACTAAATCCGACCGTCGTATGCCTCAGCCAAGCTCCTGCGCGAGCCCGATAAGCAGCCCTCCAGGCGCGCGGATGTAGCAGAGCCGATACACGTCCTTATACTCGACCACCTCGCCCATGAGTTGCGCACCACGATTGCGGAGCCTCTCAAGCGTTTCTTCCAGATCGTCCACAGCGAACATGACCCGAAGATACCCCAGCGCGTTGACCGGGGCGTTGCGGTGATCCTCGACCACCGGCGGCGTGAGGAAACGCGACAGTTCGAGCCGGCTGTGGCCGTCCGGCGTGCGCATCATGGCGATCTCGACATGCTGGTCGCCCAGTCCGGTGACGCGCCCGGCCCATTCGCCGTCGATCGTGGCGCGCCCTTCGAGCTCGAGGCCGAGCTCGCGAAAGAAATCGATCGTCGCGTCGAGGTCGTCGACGACGATCCCGACATTGTCCATCCGTTTGACTGCCATGCCTCACTCCAAGCAGCTGCGCCCGGCCGATAAACGCACGGAATGGCCTCTCGGGTAAGGATGGAGCTGACGCAGCGCCCGAGGCAGCGGTTTGCGTATCCTATTCCGCGACCGCCCCCGGCGGCAGCCGCTGCGCCAGCCACGCGACCAACTCGCGCCCCTGCTCTTCCTCCAGGTCGTGCGCGATGAACTGCGTCCTCCCGCCATAGTCGAACGAGACCGCCCCTCGTCGCACCATCAGGTCGCGATTGGTCACGTGCAGCGGGCGGAACCGCATCGGGTTCAGCGTCGCGATGAAGTCGTCCGGCTTCACGGCCTGGAGGTTGCGGATCGCCTTGCCATCGAACCGCCGAACGATCTCTGCGGGCCAAAGCCCGAACCGAGCCTCGATCGCGCCGCCGGAGGCGCGGATCGTTTCCCGCGCCCAGAAGAGTCCGGCGAAGCGATGCAGGGTGACCAGCCATCCCCAGGTCCAGACGAGGAAGAACAGGGCGCCGAACCAATGGAACGGCTCCTGCACCACAAGCGCGAGCCCGATCAGTTCGCCGATCGTCGCAACGACCATGGGAAGCGCAGTAACGAGCGTCAGGTACCAATGCCGCCGCGCCGGAATCCGAATCCGATCGATTCCGTCGACGCGCTCGACGACGACGCCCGGCCTCGCCGCTTTCCTCATTCCGCCAGCCTGCCCCGCCATATCGCTGTCTGTGCGCCGACATTTGGACGGGATCAATCGCGGGATTATTGATTACGGTGCCAGTCTATCAAATGCACCAATCCGACCGCCGATCGACGTTCTTCCCCCGTCTCAGCCGATCGCCTCGATGCCCAGCCGCCGCGCCAGCCAATCGACGATCATCCGTCCTTCCGGCTCGTCGACGCCACCGGCGAGGAAGATGCTCTTCGCGCCGTAATCGAACTTCACGGCGCCGGTGGTGCGTTGGTGCATCCAGAACGGACGCTGGCTGCGGCCCGTGTAGAAGCGATAGGGTTCCGGCGTCCACGACGTCAGTTTCTCGATCGCCTTGCCGCGATAGAGCCGCGTGCGCCGGAGCGGGCCGATACCGCTGCTGACCTCCAGGTCGCGATCGACGACACGCAGCCGTTCGCTGCCGAACTGCGCGGCCAGTACGGCGATGGCGAACACACCGCCCAGGGTCCATCCGCACAGCCACACCATAAGGAACGGTTGGAAACCCCGGCTCAGTTCGCGGGCCGTATCGATCCAGGCCAGGGCCCAGCCACACAGCCAGAACGACAGGAACAGGATGACGAACCAGTATCGCTTGAAGGGGATAGTTAGCTGCTCGCGACCGTCCGCGATCTCGATCCGGTGCCGCGCCTTACGCGGCTCGACATAGTTCATCCGCCGCTCCCCTGCCGGCGCCGTTCTGCGCTCCCCGCCGCGAGCGTTCAATGCAATTCACACCGGAAGCGGCGCACGCTCGACACAATAACGCCGCCGGCAGGAACCCACCGGCGGCGCCAAGGATGTCGCTAAGTTAAAGCCCTATCTCAAAACGCCGAGATCCCATTCGGCGTCCCCAGCCCGGTCGGCCCGTCATAGCCCGCCCGCGCGGTGCAGAAATACGTGCCGCCGCAGCTGCCGTTGCTGCCCGAGGTGACGTCGTTGAGCGCGCCCGTATTGGCGTAAGGCGCGCTGCCGTAATTCACCGCGCCGCCGTTCGCGCCATAGACCCCGCCGATCAGCGGTGCCGCGACGCTGGTGCCGCCGAACACCAGCCAGGCCGACTTGCCGCCATTGCCCGGACCGTAGACCGCGACGCCGGTGGCGGGATCGGCGACCGCCGAGACGTCGGCCTCCATCCGCATCGCGCAGCCGCCGTCGAGCTGCCAGCCGGGCTTGGAATAGATCGTGCTGCAGCCGCTGCCCGCGCCGGCCCAAGCCGTCTCGCCCCAGCCGCGCGCGCTGGTGTCGCGCTTGAGCGTGGTGCCGCCGACCGCGGTGACGTGCGGCGACGACGCGGGGAATTGCACGCCATAGCCCTTGTCGCCCGAACTGACGGTGATCGCCACGCCGGTGTGATCATAGGCCGATTCATAGGCCTGCGTTCCGGCTTCGCCGCCGCCATAGCTGTTGCTGATGACCTTCGCGCCGAGTGCCGCCGCGGTGTTCACCGCCGCCGCGAGATCGGCGAAGCCCGCCGAATTGGCCTGGACCAGGATGATCTTGCACCCCGGGCACATCGCGCTGGCCATATCGAGGTCGAGCGCGCTTTCCTGCGCCCAGCCATTGTCCTGGCGCGGGTAGCTGCCCTTGACGCCGGCCTGGTTGTACTTGGCGAAACAGCCGTTCGCGCTCGTGCAGGCGGGCAGGCCGAAGGTCGAGCGATAGGTCGCGAGGTCGCTTTCGGCGTTGGTATAGCCATAGGCGTCGACGATCGCGATGGTCGTCGTGCTGTTGCCGGTGGCGGTGATGTTGTACGCGGCACGCAGATCGGCCGGCGTGAAGCCCGCGGGACCGGATTTGGGGGGCGCGTCGCGCTCGATCGGCTTGCCCTTGTCGTCGGTGACGATGCGCGCATGGCACCGTGCCGTGCCCGGACCGGACGGCCCCGGACAGACCGCGGCGTGATAGACGTTGCCCGACTTCAACAGCCCTTGCGCGGATTGCGCGTGGAGCAATGTCGCCGGACCCGTGACCATGAGTGTGAACGCCGCGACCGCGGCAGCTAGACGTGCCATGCCTGTCCCCTTTTTTCCTCGGCTGATGCCGATGGGCCGGCTGTCTTCCATGCCGGTCCGCGCGGAGTAAATATATCGATCGTTAGGCTGCGATTACCCGAATGGATTACCGGGTCGGTTTACCAATCTTCGGGCTGTGGACATCGTGCCCCGACGGCTCTTCAGCATCGTCCGGGAGAGCGATGGACGAGCGTCGGCGATCGTCTTTCGCGGCGGCACGGAAGAACATCGCCGAGATCAGCCACAAGGCAGCGAAGAAGCCGGCGAACAACAGGATCCTCGCAGGTCCATCGGGCATGCGCGCGGTGACCGGCGCGGTCGCGATCGCCACGCCGACCAATGCCTGCATCACCGACACCCCGACCATCGCCCGCGCCATGCCGGCGGGCCGGAACCAGGCCGCGAACGCGCCGACCACCGCCGCCAGGACCAGCAGGAGAAAGCCGAGCCCGTTGCCGTCGTCGCGGACGATCGTGGTCCACACCGTCAGGAACGCCGTCACCAGCGCGACAGCGACGCCCGCGCGATAGGCGCGGCTGGGGCTCGTGCGCTCGGCGAGTTCGTAGAGCAGTCCGATCCCGCCGATCACGATCGCGGCGGCGACGAAGCTACCGATCGTCCAGTGCCAGCCATTGCTCACCCGCATCATCACCGCCGGGGTGAGCAGTAGCGCCAGGGCGGCGGTCCAGCGCGCAATCCGCCAAGGGTTCCAGCCGCCCGTGCCGGCCTGTCCGTTCGATAACGTCATATGTTGCCCCCGACACGAATTGCGGCCCCGTCGTCGCACGGATCACGATGAGCGGCATGAGCACGAGGTGAGGAAACGCTGAAGAACGATCGTTGATCGCAGCATGGCCTCTCCGCGCGATCCCCGCGCCGATCCTGTGCTCGGGTAACGACAGGGGGCCGTGAAACCGTTTACCGCGACGCGGCACCGCGCCGCCCCCGTTCCGCCCTGTCGATGCGACCAACGCCTCCCGCGCGCGGAGCCCTCGCTGTCATGGCGCACGTTCCGTTGGGTGCCGTTGCGGGTCGGCGCATGGGGATTGGCGGCGGCACCCCCTGAAGACGAGGTGTTGTACGATGAAACCCACGACAGGACTGACCCTGCTCGCCGCTGCGGTCGCGATCGCAGCCGCCACACCGGCCGCCGCATCACCGGGCAGGGATACGCCCGGCACGCCTTCCACCCGTGTCCTCGACAGCCTGCCCGGACTGCTCCCGGGGACGCATGGCCTGCGCTCTCCCGAAGACGATGCGACGGACACCGGCAATGGCAAAGGTAATAACGGCAACGGCAAGGGCAACGACGGCGACCACGACCCCAACGGCAAGGCCTGGGGCTGGTGGCGGCATCACCATCCGCACCCCGTCAGCCCGTGAAGATAGAAGGGAGGCGGCGCGTTTTCGGTCCGCGAGCCGCACCGCCCTCCCGCCGCTCGGTCGCGGCGCGCGCGCTCAGCTCGACCCCTTCACCACCGGGGTCAGTTCGTAAACGTCGAGCGTCTGCTCGCCCTGCCCGTTGTTCTTGGCGAGCACCATCCGCCAGCGGAACGGCGCGATGCGCTCGATCACCGCGGCGACGTCGCGTTGCGGCACCGCGCCATAAGGCGGCGCGACGCCGGCCTGGCGCTGGCGCAGCGTCCCCAGGAAGATCACCCGCTTGCCGCCCTCATCGTCGAACAGCCAGCCGCCGGGCAATTGCGTGCCGGTCTGCTTGGTGAAGTTCTGCTTCCCATCGTCGATGGCGACATAACAGAAATCGGGCTTGTAGCTGACCACGCCGCGCTGGCCGCCGACGCGGATGAGCCGGCATTGATAGGATCCCGGCGACAGCGCCGGCGCGTCGAGCCCGGCGGTCGGGTCGAGCAGCGCGCCCTCGCCGGTGACGCGCGGACGAAGGCGGGTCGGGACGCTCGCGAGCAGGTGCTGCCAGCGGCCGGTCAGCGCGTCGATGCGGCGCTGATCGTCGGGCGTCGCGGTCGCGCGCCATCCGGTCGGCTCTTCTTTGACTGGCGCGACATCGACCACGGCTTTCACCGCCGGCCTGCTCGTCGCGCATCCAGCCAGGGCGACGGCGAGCGTCGCCGTTCCGACCAAGGACCAGCGCATTTCTGCTCCCTTCTCTTCGATTAAATCAGCTTGTTGTCAGAATGTTTCCCAAAGGTGACCCGAGATAGTTAACAAATGGTTAAAATGCTGCACTGCAGCAGCACCGCCGACGCATTTGGCCGCGCACGGCGCACGGCCCGCCGAACCGCGCGCAGCGGTGCCGATGATCGCAGACCACGCGCGCCGGCGCGGCGGGCTCCGGCGTGCCGCTCGGCGGCGTTTCGGTGGAACGCCGCTCCCTCCCGCCCGTTGACCGTGCGGCATTCCATCAACGGGAGAGGAACCATGGCCAACACCAGTCAGCCCCGCGACAGCCACGGTCGCTTCAAGACCAGCCATCGCACCCGCAACCGCTCGATCGCGGCCGGCGCCGTGCTTGCCGCCGGGGCAGGGCTCGCCGCCGCGATCTGGCGCGGGTGGGTGAAGATGCCGCGCGCACCGTGGATGGACGAAGCGACCGAAGGGCACGAGGCGCCCGATCTCGCGCTCGACGCCGCCCGGCCCGGTACCAACCGCGCACCCGAGGATTTCCGGCCCGACGCCGAGGCGATCCCGACCGACGCCGAGCGCGAAGCGCTGAAGCCGGCTTCGGTACATTGAGATTTTTTCGGAACGCCCCTCCCCGCAAGGAGGGTAAAACCGAATGACGGAAACCGGCGACTTCTTACGCAGGCGCAACCATTGCGCCGGCGGCGCATTGTGTCGGCATGCGGGAACGACAGGAGGAGAGTCCGATGCGTATCCTAACCCTTGCGTTGATCGGCGTGACGATCGCCACCACCGGCGGTTGTGCCACAACCTATGACGACGGCCCCGGCTATTCGAGCTATCGCCAGTATGACTGGAACCGGCCCGATCCGCGCTACAACGGCTATTATGCCGACCAATATTATGTCGACAATGCGCGCTATCGCGAGCGCCGGCTGAGCCGCAACGACCGCATCTATGCCGGTCGCGACGGGCGCTATTATTGCCGCCGCTCGGACGGCACGACCGGGCTGGTGGTCGGCGGGATCGCCGGCGGCGCGCTGGGCGCGGCGCTGACCTCGGGCCGGTCGGAGCCGCTCGGCATCCTGCTCGGCGCGGCGGCGGGTGCCGCGGTGGGTAGTTCGGTCGACAAGGACAATGTCCGCTGCCGGTGAAGTGATGAGGAAATAAAATCCTCCCCGGCACGGGGAGGGGGACCGCTCGCGAAGCGAGTGGTGGAGGGGGCCCGCGACCAACGAGCAACGGGTAATGAGGCTGCCGAAGGAAGGGCCCCCTCCATCGTCCGCTTCGCGGCCGGTCCCCCTCCCCGTGCCGGGGAGGAATTTCAGGTCGATGCCGGCGGCTGCTTTTTCGGGAACAGCCGCTTGAACGCGTGGCGGAGCAACAGCAGCACCGCCACCGCCGCGATCACGATCAGCACCGCGATCACCACCGCCGCCCAGGGGCTGGCGATCGCCGCCACCAGCAGCCCGGTGGTGGCGACGTCCTCGCCGGTCGAGACCGCGATGTTGCTGAACGGTTCCGGGCTGGCATTGACCGCGGCACGCGTCCCCGCCTTGGCGCCGTGCGTGAGCAAGGCGGCGCCACCGCCGAGCAGCAGCGCGACGACCTGCCAGGTCGTGTCGTGCGGATCGACGATGGCGAGCGCGAGCAATGCGCCGCCGACCGGGCGGACCAGGGTGTGGATGGTGTCCCACAGGCTGTCGACCCACATCACCTTGTCGGCGAAGAACTCGGCGAGCGCGCCGACTCCGGCGACCCCGATCACCCACCAATTGGCGAGCACGTCTAGGCTGTGGAGCTGCTGCGGCAGCGCGATCCAGCCGAAATGCATCGCCAGGCCCGTCGCGAAGACGCAGAGATAGAGCCGCCACCCGCTCAACAGGCTGATGCTGGCTGCGAGCCCGATGATGCCCACCGCGTCCATGCGGCGAGGCTATCAGCAAGCGCGGGTCAGGTCACGCCGGCGTCGCGGTCAAGGCTTGACCCCCATCTGGATCAACCCGGCACGCGCCTTGGCGAAACCGGGCTGGAGCTTGAGCGCCCGGCGCAGCAGCGCGATATCCGTCGCGCGGTCCTTGATCAGGGTCGCCTTGTTGTAACAGCCCTCGGCCATCCCCCCGTCGCATGCCCGGCCGAACAGCGGCAGCGCACGTACGGGGCTGCGCGCAACGCCTTCGCCGGTCGCATAGAGAACGCCGAGATTGTAGCAGCCGCGGCTCTCGCCGCGGTCGCACACCTTGATGTACAGCGCGGCGGCCCGGCTCTTGTCGACCGCCACGCCCAAGCCTTCCGAATAGGCGACTCCCAGATTGTAGCAGCCCTGCAGGAACTCGCCGTCGCACGCGCGGCGATACAGCTCGACCGCGCGCGGAAGATCGCGCGGCAACGGCCCGCCGGCCGCGTACAGCACCCCGAGGTTGTAACAGCCCGTCGGCTCCAACCCGTCGCACGCCTTGGCGTAGAAATCGCGCGCCCGCGCCTTGTCCTGGGGCACTCCCTGACCGCTCGAATACATCAGCCCGAGCACCGCGCAGCCGAAGGCGCCGTCGCCGTCGCAGGCCTTGCTGCCGAGCTCGAGCGCCCGGGCATTGTCGCGCGCCACACCCCTGCCGTCGAGATACGCCTTGGCGAGGTCGCCGCAGGCAACCATCTCGCCACCGCTACAGGCCTTGTCGAACAATTCGACCGCGTGCGTATCACTCCGCGCCACGCCCGAGCCCTCGATGGACAGCTCGCCGAGCCCGGTACAGCCGCGTCCGAGCCCGCCGTCGCAGGCGCGGGTGTAGAATTGCACGGCCATCGCATAGTCGCGGGCCACGCCGCGCCCCCTGTGATAGGCCCTGCCCAGCCCGTAGCAGCCGCCGAGCTGGCCGGCATCGCACGCCTTGGTATTGAGCGCGAAGGCGCGGGCGGGATCGGGCGGCACGCCCATTCCCTCGAACAACAGGTTGGCGAGGCTGGAGCATCCCAGCTTCTCATCCTGCGCGCACGCCTTTTCCAACAGCTGCCCGGCACGAGCGCCGTCCCGCGCCGTTCCACGACCATAGGCATAGAGGATCGCAAGGTTGACGCAGCCCTGCATCTCGTCGCCGGCACACGCCTTGGTGTAGAGGGTGAACGCCCGGGCGTAATCCTTATCGGCACCCACCCCGCGCTGGACGTTCCACCCGGCATTGGTGCACGCGACGGCCAGGCCGAGCTCGCACCCCTTGCCGAGCAACGCGGTGGCATGCGCTTCGTCCTTGGGCAGGCCGGTGCCGTCCTGATACAGCAGGCCAAGCTCGGTGCATGCCCGGCCGGACCCCTCGTCGCACGCCTGCTGCAGGAGCGGCGCGGCGGTCGCATAGTCCTTGGCGTTGATCGCCGCAGCGGCGCGCGCAAGCACATCGCCCGAATTGATGTGATCACCGGCGGCGGCGGACCCCGCCGTCGCGGCCACCATGAAGAGAGCAGCCAACCCCCTGCGAATCCAGCGCATAGATATCCCCCCTTGGACGGCGGACAGCATAACGCGCGCCGCACGAACGCCAAGCGCCGGCTGTCGAAAAGGGGATTGCAGGGAGAGGCCGGCTCAAATCCTCCCCATTTACGAGGAGGATTTGAGGGAAGTTTACTCCGCCGCTTGCTCTTCCAGCGCAGGATAGTCGGTATAGCCCTCGGGCCCCGGCGTGTACCAGGTCTTGAAGTCGTCGGCGCTGAGCGGTGCGCCGCGGCGGAAACGCTCGACCAGATCGGGGTTGGCGATGAACTTGCGCCCGAACGAGATGCCGTCGGCCAAGCCCGAGGCCATATCGGCCTCCGCCGCGTCCAGCGTGTAATCCTGGTTGAGGATCAGCGGGCGCGCGAAGACCTCGCGAATCTGCGGGCTCAACTTGGGCACGTCGGAGGCGCCGAACGTCCCGGCGGGCGACAGTTCGCGCAGTTCGAGGAAGGCGATGCCGAGGTCGTTCAGCACCTTCGCTGCGGGGACGAACACCGACTCCGGATCGCTGTCGTTCGCGCCCTGCGTCTCGCCGTTGGGCGACAGGCGGATCGCGGTGCGACCGGCGCCGACCTCGGCAATCACCGCTTCGACCGCTTCCTTCATGAAGCGAATGCGATTTTCCGGGCTGCCGCCGTAATCGTCGTCGCGCAGGTTGGTGTTGTCGCGCAGGAACTGGTCGATCAGATAGCCGTTCGCGCCGTGCAGCTGGACGCCGTCGAACCCGGCGGCGATCGCGTTGCGCGCGGCCGTCGCATAATCGTCCTGCGCCTGCTTGATGTCGTCGAGCGTCGCGGCGCGCGCTTCCTGATAGGGGTTCTCCGGCTTGTGATAGGGCGCGCGCGTCGGCGAGGAGGACAGCGGCTGCAACCCGGTCACGTCGGGCCGCGCCAGCCGCCCCATGTGCCAGATCTGCGCGACGATCCTGCCGCCCGCGGCATGTACCGCGTCGGTCACCGGCTTCCACGCCTCGACCTGCGCGTCGGTCCACAAGCCGGGAGCATTGGGCCAGCCGAGCCCGAGCCGGCTGACCCCGGTCCCCTCGGTGATGATCACGCCGGCGCCGGCGCGCTGGCGGTAATAGTCGATCATGATGTCGGTCGGCACATGCTCGGCGGTCGAGCGGCCGCGCGTCAGCGGCGACATCAGGATGCGGTTGTTTGCGGCGATGTCGCCAAGCTGGATCGGATCGAACAAGGTGGGCATTCGGCCTCCCGATAGGACTTCTTTGCTGAAGCGGCGGAGATAGGTGCTATGGGGCCGCATGCATCGGCAAAGCGCAACAAGAAAAGCTTCCAGCGGGGCAAAAGATAAGAGCGTTGGCGCGCATCCGCTGGCCTTCGCGGCGCTGATCCTAGCCAACGTCCTGCTGACCTTCGGGCCGGTGTTCGTGCGGATGAGCGACGTCGGACCCGTCGCCGCCGGCTTCTGGCGGATCGCGCTGGCGGCGCCCGTGCTGCTCGCGGTGGCATTCGGCAGCGGCTGGCGACCGATCGGGTTGAGCCGCGGCGTGTGGTGGGCGATCGGCATCGGGGGGCTGTGCTTCGCCGGAGACCTCGCCAGCTGGCATGTCGGTATCCTGTCGACACAGCTCGCCAACGCGACCCTGTTCGGCAATTCGGCGACCTTGTTCTACCCGATCTACGGCTTCCTGATCGCGCGCGCCTGGCCGTCGAAGACGCAAGGATTCGCGCTGCTGCTCGCGCTGGTCGGCGCGGGGCTGTTGATGGGGCGGTCGATGCAGATCGCGCCCGAACATCTCTACGGCGACCTGCTCTGCCTGCTCGCGGGCATCCTCTACACGGTCTATTTCGCGACCATGGCCAAGGCGCGCGACACAATGGCGCCGATCCCGGCGCTGGCGATGTCGACGCTGGCGAGCATGCTGCCGCTGCTGATCTTCGCCAATGTGCTCGGCGAGCAGGTCATGCCGCACAACTGGACCCCGCTGGTGCTGATGGCGCTGTCGAGCCAGATCATCGGACAGGGGCTGATGATCTACGCACTCGGCCAGATGTCGCCGATGGTGATCGGCATCGCGCTGCTGACGCAGCCGGTCCTCGCCGCGACGATCGGCTGGATCTGGTATGGCGAGCGGCTCGACGGAGTCGACATGATCGGCGCGGTCGCCGTCGCAGTGGCGCTGGTGCTGGTGCGCGGCGAGAGCAAGGACCCCGCGGAACTTGCTCCCGAAGGCACCGCGGAGGCATAAGACGGCCATGACCCTTCCTGCCGATCCCACGCTCGACGAGATTCGCGAGGCGCTCGCGCCGCTGGTCGCCGACAACGCCGCGTTCGACGGATGGAAGGCGGCAGCGCGCGACATGGCGGCCGACCAGCTCGGCGTCGATCGCGACGTGGCGCTGCTCGCGCTGCCCGATGCGGCGGCGATGATCGACGCCTGGTTCGCGAGCATCGACCGCGGGATGGCGGAGCGGCTGCCGGCCGAGACGCTCGCGGGCATGAAGGTGCGCGAGAAGATCGCGGCGCTGGTCGAGGCCCGGCTCGATCTGCTCGCGCCGCATCGCGAGACCTTGCGCCGCGCGTTCGCGATCCTCGCGCTGCCGCCCAATGTCGCGCATGGCGCGAAGCTCGGCTGGCGCGCCGCCGACCTGATGTGGCGCGCCGCGGGCGACACCGCGACCGACTATAATCACTATACCAAGCGCGCGATGCTGGGCGGTGTCTACGCCGCGACGATCACCGTGTTCCTCGACGACGAGAGCGAGGGCCAGGCCGACACCCGCGCGTTCCTCGCGCGGCGGATCGAGGGGATCATGCGCTTCGAGAAGGCCAAGGCGCAGTTCCTGGCGCGGACCGAGCACCGCCCGAGCCTGTCGCGGTTCATTGGCCGCCTGCGCTATCCGGCGGTCTGATTTTTAGCGATTCTTTCCCTCTCCCCTTGTGGGAGAGGGAGGGAGTGGCGAAGCCGCGGAAGGGTGAGGGGGAGTCACGAGCAACGTCGCTTGTGAGTCCCCCTCACCCTTCCCACTCGCTTTGCGAGCGAGCCCCTTCCCTCTCCCACAAGGGGAGAGGGAGATTTCGATGCAATTGCGTTATTGATAATCACTCGCAACGCCTCTAACTGGGGCGTCATGGCGACGACTCTGCTCAGCCTCGAACATCTGCCCCAGCGCCAGCGCGCGACCGTCGCGGGCATTGCCTGGGATCGTCTGTCCGCGCCCGAGGGGCGCCGGTTGCGCGAACTCGGGTTCGACGAGGGCGTCGGGGTCGAGGTACTGCACCGCGCCCGGATCGGCGGCGGCCCGATCGCCTGCCGGATCGGCCGCATGACCGTCGCGCTGCGTCGCCGCGTCGCCGACGCGATCCACGTCTCGCCCGACACGCACGGATGACCCCCGCGCCGCTGGTCGCGCTGGTCGGCAATCCCAATGCCGGCAAGAGCGCGCTGTTCAACGCCATGACCGGCGCGCGGCAGAAGGTCGGCAATTATCCCGGGGTCACCGTCGAGCGCCACGCCGGCCGGCTCGCCTTGCCCGACGGCCGCCCGGTCGAATTGCTCGACCTGCCCGGCACCTACAGCCTCGATCCGTCGAGCCCCGACGAGCGCGTCACCCGCGATGTCGTGACCGGCGCGCAGGCGGGCGAGCGACTGCCCGATGCGATCATCGTCGTGGTCGACGCCTCGAACCTCGACAACCACCTGCGCTTCACGCTCCAGCTGATCGCGCTCGGCCTGCCGGTCGTCGTCGCGCTCAACATGATCGACCTCGCCGAACGCGATGGGCTGACGCTCGACTCGGCAGCGCTGGCGCGCGAACTCGGGGTGCCGGTGATCCCGACCGTCGCGGTCAGGAAGCGCGGCATCGACGACCTCAAGGAAACGCTCGCCGATCTCGTCACCCCGGGCGCGGTCGCCTTGCGCCCGAGCGATCCGGTGCTCCACGCCGACATCGCCACCTTGCAGCGCCGCGCGCGCCAGATCGCGATCGCGGCGACCGTGTCCGAGACGCCGGTGCGGCGCTGGACGCACATGCTCGATTCGGTCGCGCTGCATCCGGTGTGGGGCGTGGCGCTGCTGTTCGTCGTGCTGTTCGTGATGTTCCAGGCGGTGTTCTTCGCCGGCGCGGCGCCGGCCGACGCGATCGCCTCGGGCTTCGACTGGCTGGCCGGGCTGGTCAAGGACGTCATGCCCGATTCGGTGCTGCGCTCGCTGATCACCGACGGCGCGATCGCCGGGGTCGGGGCAGTGGTGAAGTTCCTGCCCCAGATCCTCATCATGTTCTTCTTCATCCTCGTGCTCGAGGCGAGCGGCTACATGGTCCGCGCCGCGTTCCTGATGGACCGCATCATGGCGAGCGTCGGGCTGTCGGGCCGTGCGTTCATCCCGCTCCTCTCGAGCTTCGCCTGCGCCGTTCCCGGGATCATGTCGACGCGCACGATCGAGGACGAGAAGGACCGCCTGACCACGATCCTGATCGCGCCGCTGATGACCTGTTCGGCGCGGCTGCCGGTCTATACCCTGGTGATCGGCGCGCTGATCCCCAACGTCCGCGTGCTGCCGTTCGTCGGGCTGCAGGGGCTGGTCATGCTCGGCCTCTACATCATGGGTGTGGTCGGCGCGTTCGTCGTCGCCCTGGTGCTGCGCCGGACGGTGACCAAGGGCGCCTCGTCGGGCTTCATGATGGAGATGCCCAAATACCAACTGCCCCGCGTGCGCGATCTCGCGATCGGGCTGTGGAGCCGCGCCGAGATATTCCTCAAGCGCGCGGGCACGACGATCGCCTTCACCACCATCGTGCTGTGGGCGATGCTATCCTTCCCGCAAGTGCCCAAGGACAGCCCGGTCAGCCAGGTCAATTATTCGGTCGCCGGCCGCATCGCCAACGCGATCGAGCCGGCGTTCCGCCCGATCGGCTTCAACCGCGACATCGTGCTCGCGCTGATTCCGGCGATGGCGGCGCGCGAAGTGTCGGTCGCGGCCCTCGGCACCGTCTATGCCATCGACACGTCGGGCGGCGACGATGAAACCAAAATGGCGCAGACTCTGCACAATCGCTGGAGCCTCGCCACCGCGCTCGCGTTCCTCATGTGGTTCGTGTTCGCGCCGCAATGCATATCCACAATTGCCGTCACCCGGCGCGAAACAAACGGGTGGAAATGGCCTGCCTTCATGGTTAGCTACCTTTTCGTGCTGGCTTATGTGGCCGCCGGACTAACGTACTGGCTGGCGACCCTCGCCGGTTTGTAATTTTGTCGCGGCGCCAGCCCGCACCCCCACCCGGCCTCCCATAGGGTAGACTGACTGGGAGGCCGGGTGGGGGTACGGGCTGGTGCGGTACACCCGGCGTAAGCCGGCAAAGGAGTATTTCATGGCGGGCAGCGTCAACAAGGTCATTCTCGTCGGCAATCTCGGGCGCGATCCCGAGAGCCGCAGCTTCCAGAACGGCGGCAAGGTCGTCGAGCTGCGCATCGCGACGTCGGAACAGTGGAAGGACCGCAATTCGGGCGAGCGCAAGGAGCGCACCGAATGGCACACGGTCAAGGTGTTCAGCGAAGGCTTGGCCAATGTCGCCGAGCGTTATCTGCGCAAGGGATCCAAGGTCTATATCGAAGGCGCGCTGCAGACGCGTAAGTGGCAGGACCAGGACGGCAAGGACCGTTACTCGACCGAGATCGTGCTCCAGGGCTTCAACGCGGTGCTGACGATGCTCGACGGCGCGCCGGGCGCTGGCGGCGGTGATCGCGGCGGCGGTGGCGGCTTCTCGAGCGGCCGCGACGACTTCGGGTCGTCGAGCGGCGGGCGCGACGATTTCGCCGGCGCGTCGAGTGGTGGCGGCTTCGGCGGCAGTGGCGGCGGTGGCAGCAGCGGGACGCGCGGCGGCTTCTCCGACGATCTCGACGACGACGTGCCGTTCTAGGATCGGGCAACGGGGGTGTCGAACGACCGTAGCGCGCCGTCGGGCTGGCGCATCAACGAGGCGGTGCGCGAACAGGCGATCGACGAGCTCGACCTCGCCCACCTGCGCGCCAGCGGGCAGCTCGACCGCATCACCGATTTCGCGGCGAAATTGTTCGACGCGCCGATCGCGCTCGTCAGCCTGGTCGAGCGCGACCGCCAGTTCTTCCCCGGCAAGACCGGGCTGGAGGCCGAGGAGACCCCGCGCGAAGTCTCGTTCTGCCAGCACGCGATGCTGGGGACCGAGATCATGGTGGTGCCCGACGCGACCAGGGACGAGCGTTTCGCCGACAATGCGCTGGTGACGGGAGATCCCGATATCCGCTTCTACGCCGGCGCGCCGCTGGTCAGCGTCGAGGGCGTGCCGCTGGGCGCGCTCTGCGTGATCGACCGCGCGCCGCGCGACGGGATGACCGACCTCCAGAAGCAGGGGCTGACCGTGCTCGCCGACAGCGTGATGGCCCTGTTCCGGGCGAACAAGGCTTAAGCCGGGTTCCAACCACGCTGTTCAACGCTTCCCCGGCGAAGGCCGGGGCCCAGTTTCGCGCACGTCGAGAAGGCATCCCGCCGTCGATAATTCGTGGCAGTGGGCCCCGGCCTTCGCCGGGGACGCGTACCCTACTTCGGACCGGTCTCTACCGCTTCAGCAAAAACACCGCATGCTCGGCGAACAAATTCGCCATGGTCGCGCTGGTGCGCTGATCGCCCGACAGGAACCACGCGCCCTCGACGATGATCCCGCGCTCCTTCAGCAATGCGCGGAAATCGTCGACCGTGACGTGGTGAATGTTGGGCGTCGCGTACCAGGCGACCGGCAACAGCCGAGTGACCGGCATCCGTCCGCCCCACAACAGCGACGCGCGCACCCGCCAATGCGCGAAATTGGGGAAGGACACGAACGCGTGCCGCCCGATCCGCAGCAGATGTTCGAGCACCACATCGGGCGCACGCGTGGTCTGCAGGGTCTGGCTGAGGATCGCGTAATCGAAGCTGCCGTCGGGATAATCGGCCAGGTCGGTATCGGCGTCGCCCTGCACCACCGACAGCCCACGCCCGACCGCGCTCGCCACATCGGCCGCGTCGAGTTCGAGCCCGCGCGCATCCACACTCTTCTCGTCGCGCAGCGCCGCCATCAGCTCGCCATCGCCGCAACCGACATCGAGCACGCGGCTGCCGGGCACGACGTTGGCGGCGATCACCGCAAGGTCGGGGCGCAGGCTCATTCGGGCGTCTCCCGCAACGCGTCGGCGGCGCCCGGCGCCAGTCGCTCCATGTAGCGGTTCGGCCGGATCAAGGCGTGATAGCCCAGCGCCTCGTACACGCCATGCGCGTCGGCGGTGACGAGCGCCATTCGCCGGATGCCGGCAAAGTCGGGATGGTCGATGAACCATTTGACCATCGCCCGCGCGACCCCTTGCCCGCGCGCGCTTGCGTCGACCCAGACATCGGCGAGCCAGGCGAAGGTCGCGTGATCGGTGATCATCCGGGCGAAGCCGACCTGCTCGCCCTGCATGTAGGCGCCCAGGCAATGCGATCCGGCGATCGCGCGCTCGACCAGCGCACGCTCGATCCCCGGCGACCAATAGCTCGACGCGAGCCACGCATGCACCCGCGCGACGTCGAGCCGCGCCTTGTCGTCCGACAGTTCGATCATGCTGCCGCCCTCAAGAAGCCGTCGACCACGCGGTTGAGTTCGGGCGAGTCGAGCAGGAAGGCGTCGTGCCCGAACGGGCTGTTGAGCTCGACGAAGCTGACCGCCGCGCCCGCCGCGTTGAGCGCATGGACGATCGCGCGCGATTCCGGGGTCGGATAGAGCCAGTCGGTGTCGAAGCTCACCAGGGCGAAGCGCGTCTTCGATCCCTTGAAGGCGTTGGCGAGCAGCCCGCCGTGCTCCTCGGCCAGGTCGAAATAGTCCATCGCCCGGGTGATGTAGAGGTACGAATTAGCATCGAACCGGTCGGTGAAGCTCAGCCCCTGGTGACGCAGATAGCTCTCGACCTGGAAGTCGGCGTCGAACCCGAACGATTTGGCCTCTCGCGCCTGGAGGCGGCGGCCGAACTTCTCGGTCAGCCCGGCTTCGGACAGATAGGTGATGTGCGCCGCCATCCGCGCGACCGCGAGGCCCGCGGCGGGCGGGTCGCCCGCGCCGTAATAGTCGCCACCGCGCCAATTGGGGTCGGCCATGATCGCCTGGCGCCCGACCTCGTGGAACGCGATGTTCTGCGCGGTGTGGCGCGCGGTCGAGGCGATCACCACCGCCTTGCGCACTCGATCGGGGAAGGTCGCCGCCCAGCTCAGCGCCTGCATCCCGCCCATCGAGCCGCCGACGATCGTGAAGCTGTCGATGCCGAGATGATCGAGCAGCATCGCCTGCGCGCGGACCATGTCGCGGATGGTGATGACCGGGAAGCTCATCGCCCAGGGCCGGCCGGTCGCCGGATTGACCGTCGCCGGGCCCGACGAGCCCATGCAGCTGCCCAGCACGTTGGCGCAGACGATGAAGTGGCGCGCGGGATCGATCGGCTTGCCGGGCCCCACCATCCGCGTCCACCAGCCGGGCTTGCTGGTGATCGGATGGTCGCTCGCGACATATTGGTCGCCGGTCAGCGCATGGCAGATCAGGATCGCGTTCGAACCGTCGGGCGCGAGTTCGCCATAGGTCTCATAGGCGATATCGACCGGCGACAGCAGCACGCCCCCGTCGAGGCGAAGCGGCCCCGGCAAGGTCACATGGCGCGACAGGCCGAAGCGCTGATCGTCGGTCATGGGCGAGCGGTTAGAGGGAAATCGGTGCGTGTCCAAGCCCGTTCGCGGTGCAGTCTACCTTCCGTTCCGTGCGCGAAGGTCGAGGGATCGAATGAGAATGGGACGCTCCTGCCAAAATCCGTTCGTGCTGAGCTTGTCGAAGCACACCTCGTGGCACGGGGGAACCGAGCCACGGACATGCCCTTCGACAAGCTCAGGACGAACGGATTTGGGGTGGGCCGGGGCTAGCCAAGCTACAAGTCCTCCCCGGCAAAGCTGGGGAGGCTCTGCTTACCCCATCCGTCGCGCCGGTGCCCGCGCCGCGATTACCGATTGCGCGGCGAGCCGCCCGGTCTGCGCGCCGCCATTCATATACCCCGGATAGGCGTCCGACAGATGCTCGCCGGCGAAATGGACCGGCCCCGCCGAGAGCGGGTTCGACGCCACGCCGTCGGTCTCGGTCCAGATCAAATCGGCGAACTTCGTCAGCTGGCCGGGGCGGAAATTGACGTACGCGCCCATCGAAAAGGGATCGAGGTGCCAGTTGGTGCGGCGAACCGTGGTGCCGGTCGCCGCGGTCATGCCCTTGACCCCCGCCTCGGCCAGCCGCGCGAACTTGAGCGCCAGCGCGCGCGGATCGGCCTGGTCGGCGGCAAGCACTTCGTCTCCCCCGGTGAACCAGGTCCAGACGCTGCCCGACCCCGGCGCCGGGCGAACGCCGCCGTCCCAGCCGAGCGACGCCCCGGCATCGTGATCGGTCTGCCAGATCTCGCCGCCGCGCCCGATCGGCTTCTCCCACGGACGCGCGTTGGTCACCGTCTGAATCTTGCCGTTCCTGCCCAGCCCGACCTCGCCGATGAACTGGCGCCACAGCGTCGGCAGCGGCACGCCATAGCCGATCCGGCTCATGATCGAAGCCGGCGTGGTGACGATCACTGCCGAGGCGTCGACCCTCTCGTTGTTCGAGAAGGTCACGCGCGCGCCGCTCGGCGACGGATCGATCCGCACCGCGCGACGATAGGTCATGATGCGGTTGGCCAGCCGCGCGCCCATCGCCTCGACCAGCGACGAGCTGCCCCCCGCCATCAGATAGCGTTCGTCGCTGCGGCTGAGCACGTCGATGCGGCGGCCGTCGATCGAGGGCAGGTTGAACACCAGTTCGATCGCCGAGGCCTGGCCGGGTTCGCAGCCATATTCGGTGCGCGCGGTCGCCTCCATCAGGCGGCGCACCCAGGGCTCGGGGATCAGCCGGGCATATTTGTCCAAATAGCCGGTGAACGACATCCGATCGAGCTCGGCCGCGACCCGCGCGTAATTCTGGTCGAGCCGCACCGAGTCCGCGTCGATCTGGCCGGCGATGCCGCGCAGCGCCGCGACCAATTTGCCCTCCGGCACCTCGCGCCCGCCGTCGAGGATCATCGTGCGATGCTGGCCACCCTTGCGGTCGATCAGCTGAATGCCGAATTCGCGGCAGAGGTCGTGCATGTCGGCATGGTCGGTATTGACCAATTGCCCGCCGATCTCGATCGCCGGTACGCCCTTCGCTTTGGCGGTGTACATCCGCCCGCCGAGCCGGGTGCGCGCCTCATACAGCCGCGCATCGACGCCGGCTTTGGTCAAGTGCCAGAGCGCCGACAGTCCGGCGATGCCGCCACCGATGATCACCACCGGCGCACCGCTCGTCGCGGCGTGCACCGGACGCGGCAAGGCCGCGGTCGCAGCGGTCGCCGCAAGCGCGAGCAGTACTTGACGCCGCGTCTGGCCGTCGCTGCCTGGCACGGGCAACACAGCACCGCTCGAACGCAAATTCTCCTGCCGCGCCGCTTCGAGCGCCTGCCAGAATGCCGTGGGTCCCCGCATCTGCCCTCCCTTTGGCGACGGTCCATAGCGGCTAGGGGCCGCACTCGATAGCCGCAACGGTCGTGATCGCCCGGAGAGCCGCGCTGGCGAGAAACGCAGCGCAGTCGCGTAGCTTGAGCTATGCGCAAGCAAGTGACGACGTCCAGGGCGGTTCTTCGGGCGACCGCGAAGCGGCGGGCGTCACGGCCGTTGCGGCTACCGAGTGCGGCCCCTCATCTTGCCAAGGCGACAGCGCCCTGCGCATAGGCCACCCATCATGAACGCTCCTGAACCCAAGCCCTGGATCATGGCGATCGCGCCGTACGTGCCCGGTCGGTCGACCACCGATGACGGCCGCAAGGTCGCCAAGCTCTCGTCGAACGAGAATCCGCTGGGCACCTCGCCCAAGGCGCGCGAGGCATTCCTGTCGGCGGCGAACAGGCTCGAGCGCTATCCCGACGCGAGCGGCGCCGAGCTGCGCGAGGTGATCGCCGAGAAATACGGGCTCGATCCGATGCGGATCATCTACGGCAACGGGTCGGACGAAGTGCTTCATCTCGCCGCAGGCGCCTTTGCCGGCCAGGGCGACGAAGTGATCTTCGTCAAATACGGCTTCGCGGTATACGAGATCGCCGCGCGGCGCGTCGGCGCGGTGCCGGTGATCGCCCCCGACAACGACTATGCGACCGATGTCGATGCCATCCTGGCCTGCGTCACCGAGCGCACGAAGATGGTCTATATCGCCAACCCGAACAATCCGACCGGGACGTACGCGACCAAGGAAGAGATCGCGCGGCTGCACGCGGGACTGCGTCGCGACATCCTGCTCGTGCTCGACCATGCCTATGCCGAATATATCGATGGCGATGCCGAGGATGGCGGCATGGAACTCGCAGAGACCGCGCCCAACGTGCTGGTCACGCGCACCTTCTCCAAGATGTACGGGCTCGCCGCCGAGCGCATCGGCTGGGGCTATGCCTCGCCGGCGATCATCGAGGCGATGCACCGCATCCGCCTGCCCTTCTCGATCACCATCGCGGGCACCGCGGCGGCGATCGCGGCGCTGGGCGATACCGAGTTCGTCGAGCACACCCGTGCGCACAATGCCGAGTGGCGCGCCTGGTTCGCGCAAGAGATCGCCAAGCTGGGCAATGCCGGCCTGCGCGCGGTGCCGAGCCAGGCCAATTTCGTGCTGGTGCTGTTCGAGGGCAGATTGACCGCCGAGGCCGCGTACAAGGGGCTGATGGACGCCGGCTATATCGTCCGCTGGCTACCCGGCCAGGGCCTGCCGCATGGGCTGCGCATCACGGTCGGGACCGAGGACGAAACCCGGGGCGTCGCCGCGGCGTTGCGCGACCTGGTCGGGAAGGCCGGATAAGACTTCCGTTCGTGCTGAGCCTGTCGAAGCACGTGTGCGGGGCATGCCCTTCGACAAGCTCAGGGCGAACGGAGTAAGGGAGGCGATGTTACCTTTTTCCCGCATCACCATCATCGGCCTGGGCCTGATCGGCTCGTCGATCGCGCGTGCGGTCAAGGCGCATATGCCGACCGCGCGTGTCACCGGCCACGATGCCGACCCCGACGTGCGCGAGCGGGCGCTGGCGCTCGGCTTCTGCGACGACGTCACCGATACGCCGGGTGCTGCCGTCACCGATGCCGATCTCGTCATCCTGTGCGTGCCGGTCGGCGCGATGGGTGCGGCGGCCGAAGCGATCGCCGACGATCTGCCGACCGACGCGATCGTCAGCGATGTCGGCGGATCGAAGGCAAGCGTGCTCGCGGCGCTGCGCGAACACCTGCCCGACGCGACCATCGTCCCCGGCCATCCGGTCGCGGGCACCGAGCATAGCGGGCCCGAAGCCGGCTTCGCGACCCTGTTCCACCGCCGCTGGTGCATCCTGACGCCCGAGGAGAACGCGCCTTCCGCCGCCGTTCAGCGGCTCACCGCCTTCTGGCAGGCGCTCGGCGCCGATGTCGAGGTGATGACCCCGCGCCACCACGACCTCGTCCTTGCGGTGACCAGCCATGTCCCGCACCTGATCGCCTATTCGATCGTCGGCACCGCCTCGGACCTCGAAGGCGTGACGCGCGGCGAAGTGATCAAATATTCGGCCGGCGGCTTCCGCGACTTCACCCGCATCGCCGCGTCCGACCCGACGATGTGGCGCGACGTATTCCTCAACAATCGCGAGGCGGTGCTCGAGATCCTGCAGCGGCTGACCGAGGACGTGACGATGCTCCAGCGCGCGATCCGCTGGGGCGACGGCGATACCTTGTTCGACCTGTTCACCCGCACCCGCGCGATCCGCCGCGGCATCATCGACCAGGGCCAGGACGACGCGGCACCCGACTTCGGGCGGCAGCACGATTGAGGAAAAATCCTCCCCATGCTTGCATGGGGAGGGGGACCATCGCGAAGCGATGGTGGAGGGGAGCGCGGCAACGCCGCGCTGACGCGCGTCGCCCCTCCACCACCGACCTATAGTCGGCGGTCCCCCTCCCCATCTACGATGGGGAGGATTGCTCCAGCGCGTTGATCGCCGCATGCACGCGCGCCTCGATCTCGGCACGTGGCAGGCCCGGCGGGATCGGGTTGCCGAAGCGGAAGGTGACGAGCCCCGCGCGCTTCAGCCCACCCTTGGGCCACAATTTCCCGACATCGGTCGCGATCGGCACCACCGGCAGCCCGAGCATCTTGTAGAGCCCCGCAAACCCCGATTTGAGGTCGGGCTGCTCGCCCGGTTTCACCCGCGTGCCCTCGGGAAAGATCATCACCGACCGACCGCTCGCGCGCGCGACTTCCGCCTCGCGCATCAGGTGGCGGAGCGCCTTCGATGAAGCCGCACGGTCGACCAGGATCACGCCGTAGCGTTTCGCCGCCCAGCCCCAGATCGGGATGCGCGCGAATTCGCGCCGCATGATCATTGCCGGCGCGCCGAGTTCGACGACGAGATCGAGCGGCTCATGGAGTGCCTGGTGCTTGCCGGCATAGAAAACCTGACCCGACGGCCGTGGCCCTTCGTACCGCACGCGGATGCCGAGCAGCCAGCGCACGCACCAGCGATGGAACCGCGTCCAAGCCCGCGCATAGCCGATCAGCGCGCGCTGCCCGAACAACGCCGAGAAAGGCACGAACAGCACGATCGGCAGCGACACGCCGTAGAAGACGATCGCGAAGAGAATGTTGCGGATCAGCGTCACCGGGAAGCCATCACTGGCCGAGGCCGATCCACAAGGCGACGCGTCGGAGCAGCAGCTTGTTGTATTCGACGATGAGCACGCCGAGCGCCGCCTCGTCCTGGACGCCGTCGTCGACGACGGTCACGTCGTTGCCCAGCGATGCCTCGAGCTCCATCCGCGCGCGCGCCATGTGCCAGTCGGAGGTGACCAGCCGCACCGATTTATAGCCGTGATCGCGCACCCATTTGGCGGTTTCCGCGCCGTTCGAGCGGGTATCGACCGCTTCGTGCCCAAGGTCGATGCAGCAGGCGAACAGCGCCAGCGGCACCTTGTACTTGATCGCCAGATCGATCGGCCGGACGCCGGGCGCAGTGCCGCTGATCAGCAGCCGCTTCGCTTGATGGCCGGCGATCAGCGCAAGCCCGCGGTCGATTCGCCCCGGCGCGCCGGTCGGCACCACGATCGCATCGGTCTGGGTATCGTCGAGCGGCCGCGGCAAGGTCAGCGTGAACAGCACGAAGCCGAGCAGATAGACCAGAGCGGCGATGGCGATCAGGCGGCGGATCACTGCACTTGCCTCAGCCGGCCGAGCACCGCGATCCGCGCCGCGACGGTCGCCACCGCGGCGAACAGCATCGGCAGCAGGGCGAGCAGCAGCCAGTCGCCTTGGGTGAGCGCGCCGGCCGACAGCAATTCGGACCCCAGCGCGGTCATCTGGCGCAGCAGCAGCCAGATCGCCAGCATCGCGGCGAGCGTGCCGAGCGCCCCCCCGACCATCGTGTCGAGCGCGATGCGCCGCTGGAACAGCCGCGCGACCTGCACATCGGTCGATCCCAGCATGTGAAGGATCGCGATCGTGTCGCGATGCGTCTCGAGCCCGGCGCGCGCCGCGAGCAGCACCACCGCGGTGGTCGCCGCCGCCATCAGCAGCACCATCGCCGCCGCCGCGTAGATCAAGGTCCGCATGAAGCCTGCGACCGGTGACAGCCAGCGCGACTGGCTGTCGACCCGCGCGGTCGGCGCCGCCGCGCGCACGCCGGCCGCGACCCGCGCGGCGGCTTCTTCGCTCGGCACGCTCAGGTCGACGTCGATCAGCGCCGGGATCGGAACATCGGCATCACTCGACGCGTCGCCGAGCCACGGGCGCAGCATCTCGGTCAGCCGCGCACGGTCGACCATCTCGGCCCGGCGCACCGCGGGCATCTGCTCGAGCGCCGCCAGCGCCGCGCGCGCATCGCGATCGCGGACCGCCGGATCGGCGGTGACGACCTGCACGGTCAGCCGCCCGGCCAGCTGGCGGTCGAGCGTTCCCGCCGCGTTGACCGTCCCGAGCCCGAGCGCCGCCGCGAGCACGGTCAGGAACAGCATGATCGCCATGATCCAGGTCATCGCGCGCGTGCCGCGGCGATCGTCGAGCACGCGGCGGTCGGCGGCGGTCGAGAACATCGCCACGCTCATGCCGCCGGCACCCGGGGCGGGTTGCGCAGCGCGCCGGTCGGATCGAGCAGCCGCCCGGCCTCGATCCGCATCATGTGGGCGTTCTGGACGCGGCCGAGCAGGTGGAAGTCGTGCGTCGCGACGACGACCGTCGTCCCCAGCCGATTGAGCGATTCGAACAGATGGAGCAGCCGCGCCGCCATGTCGGGGTCGACGTTGCCGGTGGGTTCGTCGGCGACCAGGATCTCGGGCCGCCCGATCACCGCGCGCGCGATCGCGATCCGCTGCTGCTCGCCGCCCGACAAGGTCGGCGGCGGGGCATGGCCGCGCTCGGACAGGCCGACCCAGGCGAGCATCTCGCGCACCGGCGCCTCGACATCGCTTTCGGGCACGCCCGACAGCCGCAGCGGCAGCGCGATATTGTCGAACGCCGAGAGGTGCGGGACCAATCGGAAATCCTGGAACACCACGCCGATCCGGCGGCGGAAGCCGGGCAGGCGCTTGCGCGGCAGCGCCCCGGCATCCTCCCCGAACAGGCGGATCGTCCCGTGCGTCGGCCGCTGGGCAAGGTAGATGAGCTTGAGCAGCGAGGTCTTGCCCGCGCCCGACTGGCCGGTCAGGAAATAGAAGCCGCCCGAGCCCAATGTGAAGTTGATGGCCGACAAGGTGTCGGCCTCGCTGGCGGGATACCGCAGCCCCACGTCCTCGAACTGCACGATGTTCGCCATGCCGGCGTTTGCTACCCGCTTGTACCCTTCCCCGCCAGCGCCTTCGCACGTAACCCGTTCGCGCTTCAAGATGGGAGGTGGAGAGCCGAAGGGTTGCCGCACCCTCTCGCGCCGCTTAGGGATTGTACAAAGGGGCCGCGGGACGATGGCCCGATGCGGACGGCGATATGATCCTCGAATGCAGCGAATGCCATACGCGGTATCTGGTCCCCGACAATGCGATCGGGGCCGAAGGACGCACCGTGCGGTGCGCCAAGTGCAAGCACAGCTGGTTCCAGTCGCCTGCCGCGCTCGACCTGCCGCCCGCCCCGATCGTGGCGCCGGAGCCCGCATCGCCGCCGCCCGCGGCCCCCGCGCCGATCGCCCCGCCCGCCCCGACCTTCTCTCCGGCGGCACCCGATGTCGGGAGCGATCCCGATTACGACGCCTTCGCGCACGAGCCGCCGTTCCGGCCGCGCCGCAATCCCGCGCGGCTGTGGACGATCGCCGCGGTCACCGCCGGCGTGGCGATGCTCGCTGCGGCCTTCACCTTGCTGTTCCTCAACGTGCCTAGCCTGGCGACCTGGCTCGGCATGCCCGCGGGCGGCGGCCAGACCCCGCTGACCTTCGTCAACGTCAAGCCGCCCGACCGCCGCGACCTGCCGACCGGCAGCGAGTTGTTCGCGGTCGGCGGCCAGATCCACAATCCGAGCGCCCAGCGCCAGTCGATCCCCGACATCCGCGTCGAATTGTACGACGCGCCCAAGGGTGGCCGGATGGTCTATAGCTGGGTGATCAAGCCCGCCGAGCCGACGATCGCGCCGGGCGGCACGATCGACTTCTACTCGGGCAAGCTCGACGTGCCCGCCAATTCGAAGAACATGCGCTTGACCTTCTCAGCCAACGCGTCGGGAAGCTGAGCGCCACCCGGCGGATAGCCGCCAGAACCGCCGTTCGACAAACGCGGGTTGCGTCCCCCGGATCGCTTTGCTAGGGGCCCTCGCCTGCCAGCTAGCGGTCCGTCCGCCAGCATCTTTCACGTGCGGTCGTGGCGGAACTGGTAGACGCGCAACGTTGAGGTCGTTGTGTCCGAAAGGACGTGGAAGTTCGAGTCTTCTCGACCGCACCAGAAAGTCCCTGACAAGGGTTGATCGAATCGGAGCCGGCCCTCGGGCCGGCTTCGTCGTTTCCAGGCCAGCAAGCCTCACGCATCGTGTTTTGCCTCCTTCCATGCTTTCCAGCCTCTCGCACTCATGATATAGACACCGGTGTCATAACAAGCAGGAGAGGATGATGCTGGGACTGTTCGCCGGTCTGTTGCTCCAGGCTGCGGCCAGCACGGCCGTGCCGTTGCCGGCGACGCCGTCCCAGGACCCGCCGGTGGTGCGGATCAAGCCGTCCAAGATCATTCTGGTCGGGGATTCGACCACGCAGGTGAACAGCGGCTGGGGCGGCAGCTTCTGCGGCACGCGCGTCACCTCGCTCGCTGCCTGCCTCAACCTCGCGCGCGGCGGGCGCAGCACCAAGAGCTATCGCGCCGAAGGGTCGTGGGACCTGGCGCTCGGCGAGATGAAGACGCCGGGCTATGTCGATACCTGGGTGGTGATCCAGTTCGGGCATAACGATCAGCCGGGCAAGCCGGGCCGATCGACCGACCTCGCCACCGAATTCCCCGCCAATCTCAAGCGCTATGTCGAGGAAACGCGTGCCGCGGGCGCCAAGCCGATCCTCGTCACTCCGCTAACGCGCCGCTTCTTCAAGCAGGGCCGGATCACGCGCGATCTCGATCCGTGGGCCGAGGCGGTGCGCAAGGTGGCACAGGAGATGGACGTGCCGCTGATCGACCTCAACGCGCGGTCGGCAGCGATCGTCCAGGCGATGGGGCCGGTGATGGCGGGGCATTATTCGCTCGGCATTCCCGACGCCGACACCGTGGCGGCGGCGATCGGCGGCAACAGCGGCGAGAAGCCGGTCGGGCCCAAGCCGCCCGCGCCGCCCGCGACCAGCGCCGACGGCCTGCCGCGCGTCGCGGTCCGCGGCGACGGGTTCGATTACACCCACCTCAACCGCGACGGCGCCGACCTGTTCGCCGCGGTGATGGCCGACGAACTCGCGATCGTCGTGCCGAAGATGCGGCCGATCCTGATCCCGTAAATTCAAGGCGGTTATATCGTTTACCGACGTGCAAGGCCGATGCCTCTCTCAATCCTCCCGCGCTAGGGGGAGGTGGCACGCGCAGCGTGACGGGGGGGGGTGGAGGGCGATCAGCTATCGTCGTGCTTCCTCCCCCTCCGTCGCCTGCGGCGACACCTCCCCCTGGCGGGGGAGGATTGAAGTGCACTCGCAATCGATAAGCTCGCTGAAAACAAAAGCGCGCGGCAGCGGGGAAACCGCGGCCGCGCGCCTTGATTCGGACCGGACTCCGCGTCAGCCCATGCTGGCGCGTTCGAGCCTGGGCGAGAGCAGATGGATCGCCGCTAGAGCGACGAAGTAAGCGGCACCCGCCAGCGCGAACAGCGGCGCATAGGTGCCGAGCCGATCGAGCACATCGCCGGCGTGAAGCGCGAACAGCATGCCGCCGACCGCGCCGATCGTCCCGCCGATGCCGATCACCGATCCCACCGCGAAGCGCGGGAACAAGTCGGACGGCAAGGCGTAGAGATTGGCCGAGAATGCCTGGTGCGCGGCCGCCGCCACACCGATGATCAGCACACTGACCCAGAGGTTACCGACCGAGGTCGCGAACACCACCGGCAGCACGAACAGGGCGCAGATCAGCATCGTCAGCTTGCGCGCGCGATTGACCGACGCGCCGGCCGCGAGCATCCGCCCCGAGATCCAGCCGCCGACGACGCTGCCGGCATCGGAGATCAGGTAGATCGCCGCCAGCGCGAACACCGCGGTCGGCGTCTTCCACTGCGTCAGGTCGAGATGATATTGCTTGCCGAGATAGCTCGGCAGCCAGAACAGATAGAACCACCAGATCGGGTCGATGCAGAACTTGCCGAGCGCGTACGCCCAGGTCTCACGACGGCGCAACAGTTCGAGCCAATTGACCTTGACCGGCGGATCGACCGGATCCTGTTCGATATAGGCGGCCTCGGCTTCGCTGACCTTGGGATGGTCGCGCGGCGAATCGCGGAAGATTGCCAGCCAGGCGATCACCCAGGCGACGCCGAGCACGCCCGACACCACGAAGGTCATCCGCCACCCGAACGAAGGCAGCATCATCCAGATGAGGAACGGCGCGGCGATCGCGCCGACGTTCGAGCCAGCGTTGAAGATGCCGATCGCCAGCGCACGCTCGCGCACCGGAAACCAGTTCGCCACCGCCTTGACGCCGCCGGGGAAATTGCCCGATTCGCCGATGCCGAGCCCAAACCGCGCCATCGCGAATTGCGTGACCGAATACACGCCGCCGTGGGCGATATGCGCGATCGTCCAGATCACGACGGCAACGGCATAACCCATCCGCGCGCCGATCCAGTCGACGATCTTGCCGAAGGCGAGATAACCCACCGCGTAAGCGACCTGGAACCAGAAGACGATATCGCCATAATCGCGTTCGGACCAATGCAGATCCTGCGACAGCAACGGCTTCAACAGGCCGATCATCTGGCGATCGACATAATTGATCGCGGTCGCCGCGAACAGCAGCCCGCAGATCACCCAGCGATAGCGGCCGATCCGGCTATCCGCGCGCCCGGCGTCCGGCATCCCGGTCGTCGCCATCCATTCTCTCCTGCCTTGTGAGAGCCTCTTAGCGGGCCTTGATCGTGCACTCGACCGTCAAACGGCCATCGAATCTCGCCTCGACGCTGTCGCCGATCCGAACCGGATGGACACCGGTCACGGCGCCGGTCGAAATCCACTGGCCGGGACGGAGCGCAATCGCGCGCGCGGCCATCAGTTCGAACAGGAAGCGCGCCGCACCGAACGGGCCGTCGAGCATCGTCGCGGTGGTCGCGGCGCCGGCGCGCGCGCCCTCGATCCACAATTCCACCGGCCAGCTATTGAAGTCGATATCGCGCCATCCGTCGACCGCCGCGCCGACGATCAGCCCGTTGTTGTTGCCGAAGTCGGAAATGGTGACCAACGCACCGTGGTCGTTGATCCCGGGGAAAGGCGAACTCGCGATCTCGATCCCGACATGGACCGCGTCGATCAGGCCGCGCGCTTCATCGATCGTATAGTCCTTCTTGGCAGGATCCGGCGCCGCACCGATCCGCAGCAGGAATTCGGATTCGGCGGCGGCGAAACCGTCGGCGAACACTGGCATCGCGATCGGCGATCCATCGGCGACCGCCACCTGATCGGCGAAGATCGGACCGGCAAGCCGGTCGACGGTGCCGATCGGCGGATTGATCCGGCCGACCTTCCACCCCGCCACTTCGCCCCCGGCGAACTCGAGCGCGGCGTCCTGCACGGCATAAGCGTCGTCGAGCGCAGCGGGCATGTCGCCGGGATAATCGGGCAACGCATGGCCGGCGCGGCGGGCACCGACGAACGAGCGGGCGATATTCGTGATATTATCGGCGTTATCGTCTGGCTTCACCGCCGAACCCCTCCATCGCCGTGCGGCCGAATGCCGTGGCTTGCATCGTTCCCGGATGCGTATGGGAAACCGGTGTCAATGACAAGCCCGACAAAGTGTCAGACGGACATCTTCTGTGGAATCTCGCCGCGAAAGGCGGCCTCTGCGGCCGTTTTCAGCGCCGCGACCAGGGCTATGTCACTGGTAATCGCGGCGGGCAGGCCAAGCCCTTCGGCGACCAGCCCCTCGACCACCCGCGCCGGCGCCTCGGCCGCCGCTAGCGCGGCGAGCCGCTCGCCCATGGGATCGACGATCCGGATGCCCGCCCGCGCGCGCCGCATGAGGAAGGCGACCCACGCACCCAGCGCCGCGACGACATGCAGCGGCATGTGCCCCACCTTGCGATTGGCGAGCAATGTGTCGCCGAGCCGATATGGCAGCTTCTGCGACCCGTCCTGCGCGATCTGGTCGAGCCGGTGGATGATCGCCGGGTTGGCGAAGCGCCGCAGCACGGCATCGGCATAAGCCTGGAGATCGAGTCCCGGCACCGCCGGCAGCATCGGGATGATGTCCTCGCGCACCATCGCGTCGACGAAGCCGGCGAGCGCGGCATCACCCATCGCCTCGGCAACGCTGGCATGCCCGCGCAGCAGCCCGGCATAAGCGAGCGTCGAATGCGCGCCGTTGAGGATGCGAAGCTTGGCGCGCTCGTACCCACCGACATCGCCGGTCAGCGCCGCGCCGACCGCGGCGAAATCGGGCAGGCCGCCGATATCCTCGATCACCCATTGCGCGAATTCCTCGCGCTGGACCGCGGCGCGATCCTCGACGCCCAACGCCGCGGCGACGTCGGCATAAAGCGCATCGTCCGATGCCGGAGTAATTGAATCGACCATCGTCGAGGGCACCCGCACCTCGTCCGCGACCCAGTCACCAAGTGCGGGATCGAGCCGGCGCGCGAACACGACGAGCGCGGCGTGGAGCTTGGCGCCGTTCGACGCGAGGTTGTCACACGGCATCGCCACATACGGCGCCACGCCCTTCGCGCGGCGCGCGGCAAGCCCGGCGACGATCCAGCCGATCGCGCTGACCGGCACCGCCGGGCGCGCGAGGTCGTGGACGATATCGGGATGGTCGAGATCGAGCGTGCCGTCGGCCGCGAGGCAATAGCCTTTCTCGGTCACCGTCGTGGTGACCAGCCGCGTCGCCGGCGCCGCGAGCAGCGCCAGGGTCCGCGCCGCGTCCTCCGGCCCCAGGAACTCGGTATGCGCGCCGATCACCCGCATGCTCGATTCGGCGTCGCGGATCGCCAGTGTATAGAGCCCATCCTGCGCCGCCAGCGCCTCGACCGTGCCGGGGCTGCGCAGCGACACCGCGGCGATCCCCCAGGACGGATCGTGGTCGAGCAGCCGGTCGATATAATCGGCCTGGTGCGCGCGGTGGAACGCACCCGGCCCGAAATGGACGATGCCGGTGGTGACGCCCTGGCGCGCACGCGGCGCCTCGATCGCGGCGGGCAGCCCCGCCAGCACTGCCTTCGACAGCCGGGTCACAGCGTTACACCGCGCTTCCAGATCGCGATCTCGCGCTCACCGTTGCGTTCGGCCGCGGTCGGCTCGCCCGACGCGATCGCGCACAGCCGCTCGGTCAGCGCCGCCTCCATCGCCTCGAACCCCTCGTCGAGCACCATGCCCGCGTCGAAGTCGATCCAGCCGGGCTTGCGCGCGGCAAGGTCGCTGTTCGAGGCGATCTTGACCGTCGGCACCGGAAAGCCGAGCGGCGTGCCGCGCCCGGTCGTGAACAGGATCGCGGTCGCGCCCGCCGCCGCCAGCGCGGTCGACGACACCGCGTCATTGCCCGGCGCCTCGAGCAAGGTGAGGCCGTCGGCGGCGACGCGCTCGCCATAATGGATCACGTCGGTGATCAGCGCGCGGCCGGCCTTCTGCACCGCGCCCAACGATTTCTCTTCGAGCGTGGTGATGCCGCCGGCGATGTTTCCCGGCGACGGATTCTCCGACACCGGCTCACCATGGTCGAGGAAATATTGCTTGAAGCCGTTGATCACGTCCACGACCTCGCCGAACACTTCGGCGTCGGTGGCACGGTTCATCAGCATCTGTTCGGCGCCGAATATCTCGGGGATCTCGGTCACCAGCACGCGCCCGCCCGACGCCGCGACGCGGTCGCTCAATCGCCCGACCAGCGGGTTGGCGGTCAGCCCCGACAGGCCGTCCGACCCGCCGCACTTCACCCCGAGCACGAGGTCGGCGAGGGTCGCTTGCGACCGTTCGCAGTGCGCTTGCGCCGCGAGTTCCTCGACCAGCGCGACGCCCTCCGCGACCTCATCGCCGGCCAATTGCGTCGCCAGCGTGCGAATCGCGGGACGGCGCCACTCGGGGATTTCCTCGAGCAATTTCGAAATCTGATTGTTCTCGCATCCCAGGCCGAGAATCAGCACGCCGCCGGCATTGGGATGACAAGCGAGCGAGGCGAGGATCGCACGCGTTCCCTCGAGGTCGTGACCGAGTTGCGAGCAGCCGAACGGGTGGATGAAGGCATGGACGCCATCAACCTTGCCGGCCAGCACCGCTTCGGCGCGTGCGGCGATGCGTTCGGCGGTGCGCGCGACGCAGCCGACCGTGGGCAGCACCCAGATCTCGTTGCGCGTCCCGACCCGGCCGTCGGCGCGGCGATAGCCCTGGAAGGTCGCGTCGCCCGGCGCGAGGTTGGCGCGCGGTGTAGGCGCATAGGCATAGGCTTCCTGCCCGGCGAGCGCGGTCGCGAGATTGTCCGAATGGACGTGCTCGCCGGGCGCGATCGCCGCGGTCGCATGCCCGATCGGGAAGCCGTATTTGATGACCGGATCCCCCGCCGCGATCGCCGCCAGCGCGATCTTGTGCCCGCGCGGGATCGCCACCGACGCGGTCACCGGCGCGCCGTCGGCGACCACCGCCTCGCCCGCCGTCACATCGGCCAGCAGGGTCGCGACATTGTCGCCCGAATCGATCCGAACCGCGTTCGCCGTCATTCACTCGCCTTCTTAAGTAACCGGTGTCATCTTTTGCCCGCGCGAGGCGCCGGAAGCAAGGCCGGGGCGAGACTAGCCCCGCACGCTAGGTCCCGCTATGCCTCTAACGATGGAAAAGACCGGTCAGCCGACAATCAACGATGTCGCGCGCATCGCGGGGGTTTCGAAGAAAACCGTCAGCCGCGTCATCAACCGCTCGCCCTTGCTCAACGAGGACACGCGCAAGAAGGTCGAGGATGTCATCGGCCAGCTCGGCTACATCCCCAATCCGCAGGCGCGCGCGCTGGCGCTCCGGCGCAATTTCCTGATCGGGCTGGTCCACGACAATCCCAACGCGCAGACCGTGATGAACGTCCAGCAGGGCATGCTGGAGGCGATCCACGACAGCGAGTTCGAGATGGTGGTGCGCCCGCTCGATCGCGGCTCGGCGACGATGCTCGAGGATCTGCGCCATTTCCTCGAACGCCAGCGACTGTTCGGCGTGCTGCTGATGCCGCCGATCAGCGAGAATGACGCGGTCGCCAAATTGTGCACCGATCTCGGCTGCCGCTACGTCCGGATGGGATCGGCCGAACTCGACACCGCCGAGCATATGGTCGCCTCCAACGATCGCGAGGCGGTGCGCGAGGCGACGCAATATCTGATCGCGCAGGGGCACCGCCGGATCGGCCTGGTCGCCGGGCCGCACGGCTTCCGCTCGGCGCGCGAACGCCGGATCGGCTTCGAGGAGGCGATGCGCGACGCCGGCATCTCGCTCCCGCGCAGCATGATCGCCGAAGGGAACTACCGCTTCGAATCAGGGCTGATCGCCGCCGAACGCCTGCTCGACGTCGTCCCGCGCCCGACCGCGATCTTCTCGTCCAACGACGAGATGGCGGCGGGCGTCATCCATGCCGCGTGCCAGCGCGGCCTGATCGTGCCGCGCGACCTGTCGGTGATCGGGTTCGACGACACGCCGATCGCCGCGCATATGTGGCCGCCGCTGACCACCGTGCGCTGGCCGATCGCCTCGATGGCGCGCTCGGCGGCGCTCAAGCTGATCACCGGCATCGCCGACAATGACGACGATTCGGGCGTGCAGGAACCGTCGATGTTCCTGTCGACCCTGATCCGCCGTGCCTCGGTTTCCCCGCCAATCGATTGAACCGTCCGCGACCGGTTGAACTATTCGTTGACACCGGTTACCAGAGCGCGAGTTCAACGATAATTGGGGAGGATGGAGAAGGCTGATGGCTGGCACGCTGGAGCTGCACCCCGACCGCCTGTTCCCGGCCGATCCGGGCACCCGCGCGATCGCCCGCGCTTTGTACGCGACCGTCGCCGACTCGCCGATCGTCAGCCCGCACGGCCATACCGATCCGCTGTGGTTCGCGACCGACGCCAATTGGACCGACGCGACCAGCCTGCTGCTCGCGCCCGACCATTATCTCTACCGCATGCTCTATAGCCAGGGCGTGGCGCTCGACGCGCTGGCGATCCCGTCGCGGGCCGGCGTGCCCGCGACCGATCCGCGCGCGGCGTGGCGGCTGTTCGCGTCCAATTATCATCTGTTCCGCGGCACGCCGTCGCGGCTGTGGCTCGATCACGTCTTCTCGGTCGTGTTCGGGATCGGCGTCGCGCTCGATGCCTCGACCGCCGACCATTATTTCGACGCGATCGGCGAGAAACTGGCGAGCGACGCCTTCCGCCCGCGCGCGCTGTTCGACCGCTTCAGGATCGATTTCCTCGCGACCACCGAAGGCGCGCAGGACGATCTGTCGCATCATCATGCGATCCATCGCTCGGGCTGGAGCGGGCGCGTCGTCACCACCTATCGCCCCGACGGCGTGATCGACGTCGAGCACGAGGCGTTCAAGCCCGCGATGGAGCGCTTCGCCGAACTGACCGGCGAGGACGCCTACGACTGGAAGGGTTATCTCGCAGCCCACCGTAAGCGCCGCGCCGATTTCCGCGCCGCCGGCGCCACCGCGACCGACCATGGCCATCCGACCGCGGCGACCGCGAACCTGTCGCCTGGCGAGGCCGAACGCCTGTTCCGCACGATCGTCACCGGCACCTGGACCCCGGCCGACGCCGAATTGTTCCGCGCGCAGATGCTGACCGAAATGGCGGCGATGTCGGCCGAGGACGGGATGGTGATGCAGATCCATCCCGGCGCCTGCCGCAACCACAATGCCGGCCTGTTCGCGAGCCATGGCCGCGACAAGGGCGCCGACATCCCGACGCGCACCGATTACGTCCATGCGCTCAAGCCGCTGCTCGACCGCTTCGGCAACGAGCGCGACCTGTCGATCATCCTCTTCACGCTCGACGAATCGACCTATGCGCGCGAGCTCGCTCCGCTCGCCGGCCATTACCCGTGCCTCAAGCTCGGCCCGAGCTGGTGGTTCCACGACAGCCCCGAGGGGATGCGCCGATTCCGCGAGATGACCACCGAGACCGCGGGCTTCTACAACACGGTCGGGTTCAACGACGACACCCGCGCCTTCCTGTCGATCCCCGCGCGGCACGACGTCGCACGCCGCGTCGACTGCGGCTTCCTCGCCCGCCTCGTCGCCGAGCACCGCATCCACGACTGGGAAGCCGCCGAGCTCGCCCAAGAACTGACCAGCGGCCTGGTGCGCCGGGCCTACAAGATCGACAATCACCCGCCGGCGGACGCCGGCAATCGTGAAACGCTCGCCGCGCGCGCGGCCTGATCCCCTGACGGAGACCCCGATGTTCGACCGCACCTATTACGCCACCCACCCCGACATGATGGAGTGCGTCTCCAACGACGAGCTGCGCGACCGCTATCTGATCCAGGGCCTGTTCCGCGAAGGCGAATGCGTGCTCAACTACACGCATGCCGATCGCTTCGTGATCGGCGGCGTCGCGGTGGGATCGGCGCCGGTCAAGCTGCCCGCGCAGGCCGAACCGCCGTCGGCCGCCGGCCACCCCTTCCTCGAGCGCCGCGAGCTGGCGGTGGTCAATATCGGCAAGGCCACCGGCACCGTGACGGTCGACGGCGAGAGCTTCGAGCTCGGCAACAAGGATTGCCTCTACGTCACGATGGGCGCGACCGATGTCGAGTTCGCCGGTGAAGGCGCGCGGTTCTACCTCGCCTCGTGCCCGGCGCACAAAGGCTTCAAGACGCGCAAGCTCGGCATCGCCGACGCCAACGCGCTCGAGCGCGGCAGCCTCGAGGAATCGAACGAGCGGACGATCTACCAGCTCGTCATCCCGGGCATCTGCGACAGCGCGCAGCTCGTCATGGGGCTGACCGTGCTCAAGCCGGGCAGCGTGTGGAACACGATGCCCCCGCACATCCACGAGCGCCGCAGCGAGATCTATTGCTATTTCGAGCTCGACGGCCCGAACGACCGCGTGATGCACTTCATGGGCGAGGGCGAGGCGATGCGGCACATCGTCATGGCGAACGAGGAAGTCGTGATCTCGCCGCCCTGGTCGATCCACATGGGCGCGGGCACCAAGGCCTATGCCTTCATCTGGGCGATGGCGGGCGAGAACCAGGATTATACCGACATGAACGTGCTGGACATCTGCCAGCTGGCCTAACTCCCCTCCCGCTTGCGGGAGGGGCTGGGGGAGAGCGTGTCGGTCTTCTCCATCCCTCCAACAGGCCCTCCCTACCCCCTCCCGCAAGCGGGAGGGGAAATCGGAAGCAAAGATGACCAATCCCTTCGACCTTTCCGGAAAAGTCGCCATCGTCACCGGCGCCAATACCGGCATCGGCCAGGCGATCGCGCTGGCGTTGGCCGAGGCCGGGGCCGACGTCGCTGCGGTCGGGCGCACGCCCGCGGAGGACACGGTCGCCAAGGTCCGCGCGCTCGGGCGCCGCGCCGAGATCGTCTCGGCCGACCTCTCGACCATCGAGCCTGTGCAAAGGATTGTGGACGAGACTGTGGATAAGCTCGGCGGGCTCGACATCCTGGTCAACAATGCCGGGATCATCCGCCGCGCCGACGCGGTCGATTTTACCGAGGAGGATTGGGACGCGGTGGTCGACACCAACCTCAAGTCGGTGTTCTTCCTGTGCCAGGCGGCAGGCAGGCACATGATCGCGAACGGCGGTGGCAAGATCATCAACATCGCCTCGATGCTGACCTTCCAGGGCGGCATCCGCGTGCCGAGCTATACCGCGTCGAAGAGCGGGATCGGCGGGCTGACCAAATTGCTCGCCAACGAATGGGCGACCAAGGGGATCAACGTCAACGCGATCGCGCCGGGCTATATCGCGACCAACAACACCGCGGCGTTGCAGGCCGACGAGGCGCGCAACAAGGCGATCCTCGACCGCATCCCGGCGGCGCGCTGGGGCGATGCCAGCGATCTCGGCGGCGCGGCGGTGTTCCTCGCGAGCCGCGCGGCGGATTACGTCCAGGGGCATATCCTGGCGGTGGACGGCGGGTGGCTGGCGCGGTGACGACGCGATGACCGCGCCGCACGCTTTTCGTCACCCCGGGCTTGTCCCGGGGTCCACCGGGCCTCGGGGCCCTGCGCTTGCACTTGCGGCGACGTGGGTGCCGGGACAAGCCCGGCATGACGATTTGGTTTGGGGGGCACGGTAATGGGCAAATTTCTAGCCTTCGGCGAAATCATGCTGCGGCTCTCGCCCCCGGGGCGCGAATTGCTCCTGCAGACGCCCAGGTTCGACGTGTGGGTGGCGGGCGCCGAAGCCAATGTCGCCACCGCGCTCGCGCGGCTCGGGCACGATGTCGGCTTCGTCAGCGCCGTCCCAGCTAACGACCTCGGCGATTCCGCCATCTCGACCCTGCGCGGGCACGGCATCGACACCTCGACCATCCAGCGCCGCGGCGAGCGGATGGGGCTTTATTTCGTCACTTCGGGCGCGGGCATGCGCGCGACCGAAGTGATCTACGACCGCGCGCATTCGAGCTTCGCCGAGGCGCCTGCCGATGCCTGGGACTGGGACAGCCTGCTCGCCGGCGTCGACCGGGTGCACCTGTCGGGCATCACCCCCGCACTCGGCCCGGTGCCCGCCCAGGCCGCGATCGCCGCCGCCGAAGCCGCGGGCGCGCGCAACATCCCCGTCTCGTTCGACGGCAATTGGCGCGGCAAGCTGTGGGAACGCTGGGACGGCAAGCCGCGCGAGATCCTGTCGCGGCTGGTGGCGCAGGCCGACCTGATGTTCGGCAACCATCGCGACATCGCGCTGCTGCTCGACAAGCCGTTTTCGGGCGATGGCGAGGACCGCCGGCGCGAGGCCGCCGACGCCGCCTTCGCCGCTTTCCCCAAGCTCCAGGCGATCGCCTCGACCGCGCGGCACGTCGAGGATGCCGACCGCCATCGCCTGTCGGCGCGGATCGACACGCGCGACGCGCATGCCCAATCGGCCGAGATCACGCTGGCCGGGATCGTCGACCGGATCGGCGCGGGCGACGCCTTCGCGGCGGGCGTGCTCCACGCGCTGCGGTCGGGGGGCAGTATCGACGACGCCGCGCGCACCGGGCTCGCGCTGACCGCGCTCAAACATTCGCTGCCGGGCGACGCCTCGCTGTTCCGCCAGGCCGATATCGACGCATTTCTCGAAGGGGGTCTGGATGTCCGACGCTGAAGGCTGGAGCCGCCGCACCTTGATCGGCGCGGGCGCGAGCGCCGGGGCGGCGATGCTGCTGTCGGGCGTCGCCGGCGCGGCCGGCGCGCCCTATGTCCGCGCGCCGTCGGGCAATTTCGTCGGCGAGAGCGACCGCGGCGTGACCGCATTCCGCGGCATCCGCTACGGCGTCGCGCAGCGCTTCCGCGCGCCAGTGCCCTATGCCGCGCCGGGCCAGGTCCGGCAGGTGCAGAAATTCGGCCCGGTCTGCCCCCAGAACGGCCGCTACCAGCCGCAGGCGGAGGATTGTCTCTACCTCAACGTCTGGACCGCCGAGCCCCATCCGGCGGCGAAGAAGCCGGTGATGCTCTACATCCATGGCGGCGCCTATTCGAACGGCAGCGTCACCGATCCGCTCAATGACGGCCACGCATTGGCGGCACGCGGCGACGTCGTCGTGGTCACCGTCAACCACCGCCTCAACGCGTTCGGCTATCTCTATCTCGCACGGCTCGACCCGCGCTTCGTCGACAGCGGCAATTGCGGCCAACTCGACCTGATCCTCGCGCTCAAATGGGTGCGCGACAATATCGCGGCGTTCGGCGGCGATCCCAATCGCGTGATGCTGTTCGGCCAGTCGGGCGGCGGCGCCAAGATCGCGACGCTGACCGGGATGCCCGCGGCCAAGGGGCTGTTCCATTGCGGCGCCACCATGTCGGGGCAGCAGGTCACCGCCTCGGGCCCGCTCCACGCCACCGATCGCACCCGCGCCTATCTGCGCAAGCTCGGGGTGAGCGACAGGGATCTGGGGCCGTTGCTGTTGGCGCCGACCGAGAAACTGGTCGACGCGCTGTCGGCGGAAGACCCCTTTCTCGGCGGCGGGGTCTATTTCGGGCCAGTACTCGACATGAAGTGGCTCACCCGCCACCCGTTCTGGCCCGACGCCAACCCGCAGGGCCTGTCGATCCCGCTGATCTTCGGCAACGTCCATGACGAGGCGCGCGCGTTCATCTCGCCCGATTCGGACCGGGTGAAGGGGCTGACCTGGGACAATATGCCCGATCGCCTCGCGCCCGAGCTCCGGATCGACGCGCTGCCCGAATGGGTGGTGGCCGAATATCGCAAGCAATTCCCGACCTGGTCGCCGACCGACGTGTTCTACGCCGCGGTCACCGCCGGGCGGAGCTGGCGCGGCCAGGTGATCGAGGCCGAGGCGCGCGCGCGCACCGCGTCGCCGGCCTGGGTCTATCAGGTCAATTTCACCTCGCGCACCGACCCGCGGCGCGGCGCGTTCCACACGATGGATATCCCGCTGGCGTTCGGCACGCTCGGTGCGTCGGGATCGCAGACGGGTACCGGACCCGATGCCCGCGCGGCGTCGAAGGCGCTGCAGGACAGTTTCGTCGCCTTCGCCAAGACCGGCAATCCCAACCATCCGGGCCTGCCCGCCTGGCCCAAATACGATCTGACGCGGCGCGCGACGATGATCATCGACGTCAACAGCCATATCGAGAACGACCCGCGCAAATGGCAGCGTGAGCTGTTCGAGCGCATCCCGTACATCCAGCCGGGGACCTGACATGACCGCGATCGACCGCCGCACCGCTTTGTTCGCGACGCTCGGCGCCGCGGTCACGGCGGGCAGCGCCGGGGCGCAGACCGCGCTGCCGGCGGCGCCGGGCAACGCGCCCCTGGTCCTGTCGCAGCCCGACGAGACGATCGACCTGTGGCCCAACGGCGCGCCCGGCATGCCCGCCAGGCCGCCGGTCGAGGTCACCATTGAGCGCAGCAAGGACACGAGCAAGCTCAACGACCGTTCGGTCACCGGGGTGACGGTGCCGCGTATGGCCGTGTTCCGCCCTGCCAAGCCCAATGGCGCGTCGCTGCTGGTCTTTCCGGGCGGCAGTTACGTGCGGATGGCGATGGACAAGGAAGGCTATGAGATCGGCCGCCTGCTCGCCGCGCGCGGCATCACCGTGTTCGTCCTGTTCTACCGCCTGCCCGGCGAAGGCTGGGCGGACCGTGCCAACGTGCCGTTGCAGGACGCGCAGCGCGCGATGCGGTTGATCCGGTCGCGCGCCACTAAATACGGGCTCGATCCGGTGCGCGTCGCGGTGATGGGCTTTTCGGCCGGTGGGCATCTCTGTGCCGATCTCGTCGCGCGGTTTGGAACGAAGACCTACGATCCGGTCGATGCCGCCGACACGCTGTCGGCGCGGCCGATGGTCGCGGCGCCGATCTATCCGGTGGTGTCGATGACGCCGCCAGTTGCGCATGCCGGCTCGCGCGACGCGCTGCTCGGCCCCGATCCCTCACCCGCAATGTTCGCGGCGCATTCGCCCGACCGTAACATCAGCCCCGACAGCCCGCCCTGTTTCCTGTGCGCGGCCGAGGACGATCCGACCGTGCCCACCGAAAACATCCTGCTGCTCCACGCGGCGCTGCGCGCGGCCAAGGTGCCAGTCGAGCTGCATCTGTTCGAGCAAGGCAACCATGGCTTCGGCCTGCGCGGCGTGGTCGGCAAGCCGGCCCATGTCTGGCCGGACCTGTTCCTGGCCTGGGCGACGAGCCGTGGATGGTTGGAAGCGGGCTGACCAAGCAACCATATCACGCTTCCCCGGCGAAGGCCGGGGCCCAGCCGCGATGAAGTCTCCGCGGCGGGATGCTATCTCGAGTTCGATGAAACTGGGCCCCGGCCTTCGCCGGGGAAGCGTCCAAATCGATAACGGCGTTTAAGCCCGGGAATCAGTTCTTCGCCCGCACCGCCAACGGATAGCTGATGATCAGCGCGAGCGGCTGGGCACCCTTCTGCCGGATGCCCATCGTCTCGCCGGCGAAGAAATAGATCGCCTGGCCCGCCTTCACCCGTTCGACGCGCTCGCCCGAAAACGCCTCGCCCTCGCCCGACAGGACGTAATAGACCTCGTCATGGCCGAGCCGGTGCGCGCCGATCGCCGCCCCGACATGGAGCACGCGCTGGCGGAATTCCATCGCGCGGCCAGGCACCGCGTCGCTGAAGCGATAGGCGGTGCTCATCCCGATATTGCCGTGCGGCGGCGGCTCGTCGCGCTTGACCGCCTCGCCGTCGATCACCGTCATCCGGCCCGCGGGCTTGTCCTGCGCGACCGCGGGCGCCGCCAACGCGAGCGCGCCAAGCAGGATCAGCTTACTTCGCATCGCCGAGCGCCGCGATCAGTGTCTCCATGTGCGCGACATAGGTGCCGGTCGAAATCCCGATCGACGGCTTGGGATCGAGATAGGGCGAGGTATCGGTGTCGTCGCCAACCCGCGTGCTCGAATAATCGCCGGGCGTCGCCGTCTTCGACCCGTCGTGCGTGTAGCGATGGCTGGTCATCTTGAGCTCGGTCGGCCACCAGCCGGCGGCGTTGAGCGACCTCACCAGCGCGTCCGGACTGTTCGCCGCCAGATCGGCATTGCGGTCCGACCCCGCGCCCATGTCGGTCAGATAGTAACGGTCGAGCGGCTGGCGGCCGGTCGCCTTGAGCGGCGAATCCTTGCTCGCGACCTCGGGCGGAATCGCTTTCAATTCCTCATATTCGCGGCGCAGCTTCGGCACGTCGAGATGCCGGAACGAGCTGTAATGGCCGAGCGTGTTGGCCGGATTGCCGTCGACATAATATTCGCCGTTGACCACGTCCGACCCGCGCCGGTGGACATACATCGGCTTGTTGGTGCCGATCTCGAGGAAGGTCGGGTAGGTCTTGCCGTCCTTGTTGAGCTCGGGCGGCGACTTGACCGACTCGAGCCAGTCGAGCGCGGCTGGAATGCCCGCCAGGAACCTGGGATCGCCGGTCAGGCGATAGAAGGCCATCAGCTGCTCAATATTGGCATAGGTCGTGTGCGTGACGATCGCGGTCGGCTCGTACGTGCGCGCGCCGCTCGGCTTGAGGTCGAGCGTATATTGCAGCCCCCAGCCCGCTTGCGGCGCGGGCTGCTGCGTCGTCACATAGATCTGCATCGCGCGCCGGATCGGGTCGAGCACCCGGGTATCCCCGGTCACCTGATAATATTGGATCAGGAAGCGGATATTCTCGCCCGCGACGTCGTCGTTGAAGGTGATGAACGAGGTGTAGTCGGGCCTGCCGTGGTCGATGTACGGGGACTTGGTCGCCGGATAACGCTGCGGCCAGCCGCCATTGGGATATTGGCTCTTCAGGACGAAGTTCAGCGCCTTCTGCAGCGGCGGCAGGTATTTGGCATCGTGCTTCTCGACATAGAGGCGCAGCAGGAACTGCATCGCCTCCGACGTGCCAGCGTCGTCGAACGTGGCGTTGCCCCAATAATGCTGGAATTCCTCGAGCCGCCAGGCGTTCTTGCCGATCGTCGCATACCATTTGGCGGTCGACCCCGGCCCGCCGAAATCGATGAAATAATGCCAGCCGCCGGCGGGCAATTGCCCCGCGACCAGCGCATCGGCGGCCTTGGTCGCGGCCTGGTAATAATAATCGTCGCCGGTCGCGTGATAGGCGTCGAGGAACAGATGCCCCATCGTGCCGGTGCCGGGCGGCTGCACCCAGATCATCGTCGGATAGGCTTCCATCTCGCCCCAGCGGCGCGACATGTCGGGCAGGACCGACCAGACATAGCCGCCGTGCACCGAGGCCTTGTCGACCATGAATTCGGATGCGCGCTTCATCGTCGAGAGGATCTCGGCGCGGGTCGCCGCTACCGCCGGCGTCACCACCATTGCCGCCATCGCGGCCCCTGCAGTGATCGCCGCCATCAGATGCCGCACGCGCCGTCTCCCTAAAAGAAAAAGCCGGTGCGGGAGGTAACCGCACCGGCAGGCAGGAATGGGTCGATCAATAGTTGAACCGGACGCCGACGAGGAATTCGCGGCCGGTATGGTGATAGACCGAGAGCAGATCGCGGCTGTCGTTATACTGGTCCTGATACTGGTCGGTCAGGTTGATGCCCTCGAAGGTCAGCTTGAACTGCTTGGTCAGCGTGACCTGCACCGAGGTGTCGATATTGAGGGTCTTGTTATAGCCCTGGCTGTCGATCCCCTGGGTACCGACGGCATCCGACAGATAGCCCGAACGATAGGCTGCCGACACGCGGGCGCTGATCACCTTATCCTCGTAATAGAGGGTGGCGTTGGCACTGTTGCGCGACAGGCCGGTCAGGTCGGCGATCACCGCCACCGCGCCCGATGTGTTCAGATATTTGATGCTCGACGTGACATGGGTGTAGTTCAGCAACACGCCGAAATTCCCCAGGAAGCCGGGCAGGAACTTGAACGGCTGCTGAAGATTGACCTCGACCCCACGCAGGATCCCGCCGGGCGAGTTGCGCGGCGCCGAGAAGGTCCAATTAGCCGCGGCCGGGTCGCAGGTCGCCGGATATTGAGTGCCGCATGCTGCGATCGCCAGGCTTTCCGGCAGGCCGAACGGATTGGCGGCAAAGGTGCCGGACGACTGCACCGTCTGCACGAAGCTACTGATGTTCTTCTGGAAATAGGCGACCGAGAGCAGCCCCCCCTTCATGTAATACCACTCGGCCGCGGCATCGAGCGTCGTGGCACGGTACGGATCGAGATTGGGATTGCCCACCGACACCGAGCGATTGGCGCCCGACACCGACACGGTGGCCGACGGCGCGATGCTGGTGAGGTCGGGCCGTGCCATCATCTTCGCCGCGGCCAGACGGATCTGGAACTTGGGCGAGAATTCGAACACCGCATTCATCGACGGCAGCCAGTCGTCATAGGTCCGGGTCGCGATGATCGGCACCGCGGCGCCGGCGACATAGGAATAGCCGTTCGAGCGCTGGAAGGTCTGAACGTAGCGCACGCCGCCATTGCCGCGCAGGGTGAATAGGCCAAAATCGCGGTTGAAATTGAATTGCAGATAGCCGCTCTTGTCATGCTCCTGCACGCCGACATTGCCGGCCAGGCCGGGCTCGATCCCGAGTTTGAACGTGCCACCGCGAGCCGTCGGGCTTTCCAGCCCGAAGAACGCCGCCGCCTTCTTGTAATCGGAATCGAAGAAGCTCTGGCCCTCGATCGTCACGATCTGGCCGAACTGGTTGAGGTCGAGATCGCCCGGCAGGGTGCAACAGGCAAGGTTGGTGTCCTGCGCCGCGGTGGTACCGTTACTGCGCCGAAGGTCGGTCGACGTGAACCCATAGCCCTTGTACGAGGCGCCGCCTTCGACCGAAAAGCCGTCGGTCACGTCCCAGGTGAAATTGAACTGGCCGGTTTCGTAGGTGTTCTTCGCCGACGCGGCACGTAAGCGGAGCTGGCTCAGCACCCAGCCGGTGCCGTTAGCCAGGTTGGCATTGCCGAAGTTGAACACCGGATGCTGACGATCGGTATAATCGTAGCTGTAGCCATCGACATTATACTGGTCGAACGTGACGGTATTCTGGATCGGGTTTTCATGATCCGATTGCGAATGACCGAGGACCAGGTTCAACTTCAATTTCTCGCCGATATTCTGGTCGACGTTGAAGGTCAGCTGCTTGAACTTGGTATCGAGTTCGTCGAAGCGGTTCTCGACGCGCAGATCGACGTCGTTGAATGTGCCCTTGATCATCGACCCGTTGGTGATCGTCTCGGCGATGACGTCGGTATCGGGAACGCCGCAATTGGCCGGGATCGGCGCCTTGGTGCAGGTGACCGAGAAGCCATTGGCTTCGAGATAGCGCTCCTCGCGCGTCGCCTTGAAGTCGGCATAGAGGCCGTCGACGCTGATCGTCGTGCTGCTGGTCGGCTTCCACTGGATCGAGCCGGTCAGGCCGATGCGCTGCTGATCGTCGATATAATAATCGTAGCGCGGGAAGCGCGGGTGGAACGCCGAATTCGCGTCCGTGCAGACCTGCGGCGCCGGCGAGACGGGAATCAGGTTCGACTTGGCATCGGTGGTGAGGCACTGCGTTCCGAGCACGCTCTGAAAGCCCGGCGCCGCGCCAGCATTGTTGGTCGTCCAGCGGACGGTCGAATAGCCGCTCTCGACCAGCTTGCGCTTGGTGTACGCAGCCGACAACAACGCGCCGAACGTCTGGTCCGCGTTGGACCAGGAGATCATCGCCGCCGCGCGCGGCGACGCCTTTTGCGCAAGGTCGTTATAGCTGCCCTGCGCCGACGCCGCGATGGTGAAGCCCGGCTTGTAGTCGAACGGCCGCGCGGTGCGCAGGTCGACGGTCGCGCCGAGCGAGCCTTCCTCGGTTGCCGCCTCCGCGGTCTTCTGCACGGTGATCGCGTTGAACAGGTCGGCGGCGAACACGTTGAAGTCGAAGCCGCGGCCGCGATTGGTACCGCCCGACGAGTCGGCGCCCCCGGCGGTGGCGATCGCTTCCATGCCGTTGATGCGCACGCGGGTGAATTGCGGGCCGAGGCCGCGCACCGAGATCGACCGGCCCTCGCCGCCGTCGCGCGACAAGGCAACGCCCGGGATACGCTGGATCGATTCGGACAGATTGAGATCGGGGAACTTGCCGATGTCCTCGGCCAGGATCGAGTCGATCGCGACCGCCGAGGTCTTCTTCTGGTCGAGCGCCTTTTGCAGGCTGCCGCGGAAACCGGTGACCACGATGTCCTTGCTGGTATCCTGGCTGTCGTCGGTCGCGGCCGCCGTCTGCGGCGCATCGGCCGCCGGCGCGGCAGCCGCATTGTCGTTCGGACCTGCCGGTGCGCTCTGCGCGTGCGCCGCGCCTGCGCTGGCGACGATCGCCAGCACCGCCAGTGACGTACTGCCCCGCAGCAACACGTCGAACCGATTACCCTTTCGCATCATCTACCTCCCTGGGATCGAGGCCAGAGGTGTCTTCCCTCTTGGCCAGATTTCTACCGACTGTTTGACCTTCCTCTTGGATTCGGAGCGAGCCGCCGTTCGAGCGACGCCAGGCGCAGGCGACCATCCCCGATCGCCGCGCGATGGCGCCGTGCCAGATCCGCTGCGGCACCCCTGCCGCACCGGTCCGACAGCGCCAGCCAGGCGAGCGTTTCCCCGACGCGTGCGCCGGGTTCCAGGCACACCCGCTGGATGTCCTGATCGAACGTCGCGAAAAAGGCTGGCTCGCCTTGCATCCTCTCGAGCGTCTCCCGCGCTTCCCGGACGGACCATCGCTCACTATGGACACCGGTGTCAATCAATGATCTGCACAGTCGGAACATCGTCCAGTGCAGGAAGCCGAGCCGCGCCCGGTCGTCGCCCGCGAACGCTCCCTGCCGCGCCATCAATTCCTCGGCATAGATCGCCCAGCCTTCGGCGAAGCCGGCGGTGTATTCGGCCCGGAGCGCGTGGGGCTTAGCCCTTGCATCTAAAGGCAATTGTACCATGTGGCCCGGCAGCAGCTCATGATGGACGACGCTCGCCAGGCTCCAGTCGGGGCGGCGGCGAATGTCCGACAGATCGACGAAATAGCTGCCCGGCGTGCCGTCGGTCTTCGGCAATATTCGATAGCCGCTTTTCCTCACAGCTTCGTCTACCGGTGTCATGCGATGCGCCGCGACGTTGCGACATTCGGGGGGCAGCGGCCCGAACAACCTGGGCAACCGCGCCCTGGCGTGATCGAGTCGGCGGTTCATGTCGGCAACCGCGCGGTTCCTGCCGTCGTCGCTGTCGGCATAGAGGAAGGCGGGATCGCGGAAGGCGGCGCGGAAACGCTCGCCGGTCGTGGCGCCGCGATAGCCGAGCCTGGCCATCAAGGCATCGGCCTCGGCCGCGACCTCCTGCGTCCGTGCCAGCACGCGCCGATGGATCGCCGCCGCGCCCCGCCCGCCGAACTGGCGGTCGATCATCAGGTCGAAATACTCGGCGCCGCGCGGCAGGCGGCCCACTCCTGCCTCGCCCGCGCGCGGCGCCAGCGCGGACAAGGCCCGCGCTTGTTCGGTCAGCGCGGCGGCAACGGCCCCGGTCGCGCGCGCCGCCGACGCGGAGATCGCGACGACCGTGCGGTCGAGCGCATCGCGCGGCAGGATGACCCCGGCCGCCGCTTCGGTCCGGATCGCGCTCGTCTCCGCGGCGATCCGGTCGGCAGCATCGCGCGCGCCGGGCTCGCGCCAGGCGCCGCCGGTCGGCGTGACGGTGTAAGGCGAGCGGCCGAGCCGCCCGAACGGCATGACCGCCGCGATCCGCGCGTCGATCGCCAGCCCTTCGCGCGCCGCCTCGAGGTCGAGCAGCGACGCGGGCGACAGCCCTCGACCGCTGATCCCGCGGAGCCTGGTGAGCCTGGCCGCCGGGCTATCGATACTCGCCAGCCCGTCGAGCGCCGTCCGCAGCGCGGCATCGGCGTCACCGGCAGCCCGTACCGCGGGCGTCACCACCACTGCCGCCACGCCGGCCAGGAAGCTACGCCGTCCGATCATTCCGCCCCCGCAATCGCCGACGGCCCCGCCGGCAAGGTCAGCACGGCGCCGCGCCGCAGCTGCGCGCCGTCGAACGAGAAGCTCTCGATGCGGTTGCCGAGCATCGCCTGCGCCAGGATCTGACGGCCGTCGCGCGACCAGACCATGCCCTGGCCCCAGCCGCCCATCGGCGCTTCGGCGACTTTGACCAGCCGCCCATGATCGATCCGCCAGATCTGGAGCAGGCCGTGATCCGACCAGCCCCGCGACGCGCGCGGCATGTTCGATCCGTTGTTGACCGTGACCGCGACATAATGGCCGTCGGGCGACATCTTCACGCCCTCGGGGGTCAGTCCGACCGCGACGGTATCGACCGTCACCGGCGTCGGGCCGGTGAGGTCGATCAGGCTGATCGTATCCATGTCGCGCCCGCCGCCGCCGATATTGCCGACCACCGCGACATGCCGGTCCCCGGTCGCGTCGATCGCATAGGGACGCAGGCTCGCCATCGTCGCAGAGTCGGCGAGCGTCAGGCTGTCGCTGCCGACCGACACCAGGCTGATGCGATGATCGGCGTCGCGCGTTACCAGCGCCTTGGTGCCGTTGGCGAAGAAGATCGGCTGCGCGGGCGACGAGGTCGCCGGGCCGATCGCAATATTGGTCACCGGGGTCAGCGTGCCGTCGGCGAAGGCGAACAGCGACAGGGTGCCCGCCGCGCGATTGGCGATCAGCACGCGTCGCCCGCTGGGATCGATCGCGACGCCCGAGGCGCCCGCCCCTGCGCGGATCGTCGACACGACCCTGGCGGTCTTGAGGTCGATCACCGACACGCGATCGTCGGGCTCGATGTCCTTGCCGTCGGGGCGGACGCGGCGCGCGCAGGTGACGATGGCATAGGCGCCATCGGGCGTGATCGCGACGCTGCGCGGCGGACCGATCACGCTGGCGGGCGCCGCCACGCTCGCGACGAGGCGCAGCTTGCCGCCGCCGAAATCGAGGATCGAGACGCTGTCGGGCACGAGCGGCGACGGCACGATCTGCCGCCCGTCGGCGAGCACTTGCTTGCCGTCGTTGGCCGACACCGCGATATCGGCATGGGCAGGCACGGCCAGCGCCGCGAGTAGGAGCAACGCGCGCTTCATGCCGCTACCTCGACCAGCGGCGGGACCGGATCGCCGCGCAGCACCGCCCGCGCGCGCTCCAGGTCGAGCGCACCGTCCCAGCGTGCCACCGCGACTGTCGCGACGCTGTTGCCGATCAGATTGACCACCGCGCGCGCCTGGTTGAGGAAGCGGTCGACCCCGAGCAGCAGCACCAGCCCCGCGACCGGCAGCGCAGGCATCGCCGAGAGCGTCGCCGCGAGCGCGACGAAGCCGGCGCCTGCGACTCCCGCCGAGCCCTTCGAGGTCAGCAGCAGCACCGCCATGATCGTCAGTTCGTCGCCGAGCGACAGATGCGTGCCGGTCGCCTGGGCGATGAACACCACCGCCATCGCCAGGTAGATCGAGGTACCGTCGGTGTTGAACGTATAGCCCGCCGGTAGCACCAGCCCGACCACCGGCCGCGCGACGCCCAATTGCTCGAGCCGCGCCATCAATTGCGGCAGCACGACCTCGGTCGAGCAGGTGCCGAACACGATCAATATCTCGTCGCCGATGTAGCGGAGCAAGCCGATCAGCGAGATGCCCGCGAGCCGTGCGACGAGGCCAAGCACGACCACAACGAACAGGAACGCGGTGACGTAGAGCGCAACGATCAGATAGCCGAGCGGCAGCAGGGTCGCGATGCCGTATTTGCCGATGGTGAAGGCCATGCCGGCCCCCGCTCCGAACGGCGCCAGCCGCATCACCATGCCGACGATGCGGAACATCGCCTTGGTCACATCGTCGATCAGGGTCGTCAGCCGTGCGCCGCTGTCGCCCATCGCGCCCAATGCGACGCCCATCAACAGCGCGATCAGAATGACCTGGAGCATCGTCCCGCCGACGAATGCCGAGCCGACGCTGTCGGGAATGATTCCGAGCAGGAAGTCGGCGACTCCCCCCTCGCCTTTCGCGGTGGTCGCATAGCCGGCGATCGCGCTGGCATCGAGCGTTCGCGCGTCGATGTTCATGCCGGCACCCGGTCGCGCGACATTGGCGACGATCAGCCCGGCGGCGAGCGCGACGGTCGACAGAATTTCGAAATAGACCAGGGCCTTGAGCCCGAGCCGCCCGACCTCGCGCAGATTGCCCATCTGCGCGATCCCGACCGCGACGGTGCCGAAGATGATCGGCGCGAGCAGCATCTTGACCAGTTTGACGAAGCCGTCGGCGACCGGCTTGAGCGCGACGCCCCAGCCCGGCGCGAGCATGCCGAGGGCGATGCCGATCGCCATGCCGATCAGCACCTGAACCCATAACTGGCGCAATGCGCGCGTCACCCGATCCCTTCTCCTTCCCGCCGCCCGGTCTCTTCGCCGGGTCGGCGCGCCTAATCAGGCCATCACGCGCGCCGGCGCGATGTCCTCGGTCATTGTGCTCATCAACTGGTACAATTTGCTTTTCGCCTCGAACCCGACGCCCGGCACCTGCGGCAAGGCTACATAGCCATCCTCGACCGCGATCCCGTCGGCGAAGCCGCCGAACGGCTGGAACACGTCGGGATAGCTCTCATTGCCGCCGAGATGCAGCCCGGCGGCGATGTTGAGCGACATCTGGTGCCCGCCATGAGGCACCACGCGCCGCGTCGACCAGCCCTCTTGCTTGAGCACGTCGAGCGTACGGAGATATTCGACAAGCCCGTAGGACAAAGCGCAATCGAACTGCAGCCAGTCGCGATCCTTGTGCATGCCGCCGAACTTGAGAAGGTTGCGCGCATCCTGGTGCGAGAACAGGTTCTCGCCGGTCGCCATCGGCAAATCGTAATGCTTGCCGAGCTCGGCCTGGAGCGCGAAGTCGAGCGGGTCGCCGACTTCCTCGTACCAGAACAGATTATACGGCTTGATCGCCTCGCCGAAGCGGATCGCGGTCTCCAGGTCGAAGCGCCCGTTGACGTCGACCGCGAGGCACTGGCCGTCGCCGACCACCTCGAGCGCCGCCTCGATCCGCGCGATATCCTGGTCGAGCGGGACCGCGCCGACCTTCATCTTGCAAACGCGATAGCCGCGGTCGCGATAGCCGCGGAACTCGTCCTGCAGCTGCTTGTGGTCCTTGCCCGGATAATAATAGCCGCCCGCGGCATAGACCCAGACCTTGTCGTCGGGCGTACCGCTGCCGTAGCGCTCGGCGAGCAATTGGTAGAGCGGCTTGCCGGCGATCTTCGCCACCGCGTCCCACACCGCCATGTCGATCGTGCCGACCGCGACCGAGCGCTCGCCATGCCCGCCCGGCTTCTCGTTGGTCATCAGCGTCGACCAGATCGCGAACGGGTCGAGATTGTCGTTCTCGTGATCGATCAGCCGTTCGGGATCAGCCTCGGTCAATCGCGCCAGGAAGCGGTCGCGCATCAGTGCGCCCTGGCCATAGCGTCCGTTCGAGTTGAAGCCGTAACCGATCACCGGCCGGCCATCGCGGACCTGATCGGTGATCACCGCCACGACCGAGCAGGTCATCTTCGAGAAATCGATATAGGCGTTGGCGATCGGCGACGCGATCGACACCGTCTGTTCACGAACCTCGACGATACGCACGCTTATGTTCCCCTGTCCTGTCGTCCCAGCTTGGGGATAGGCTGCGGGACAGCGCGATGACCAATGCCGTTGTCGTGCGCCGCTATGCCGATTATGCATAGCCGATGGAGCTGGTCTGGCTGATCGATTTCGTCGCGCTCAGCGAAACGGGCAATTTCTCGCGCGCCGCCGAATTGCGCAACGTCACGCAACCCGCATTCAGCCGGCGCATCCGCGCGCTCGAGGATTGGGTCGGCACGCCCTTGTTCGAGCGGACGGCGCAAGGCACGCGGCTGACTCCGGCCGGCATGCAATTCGCCCGCGGTACGCCCGGACTGGTGCGGACGATCACCGATCTGCGCCGCGACGCGCGTGAGGTCGGCGGGCGCGAGACCGCGACCCTGCATTTCGCCGCGACGCACTCGCTCTCGTTCACCTTCTTTCCCGGCTGGCTGCGTCGGGTCGAACAGGCAACCGCGGTCGGACCGGTGCGGCTGGTGTCCGATACCATGCAAGCGTGCGAGGAATTGATGCTGCAGGGGCAGAGCCAGTTCGTCTTGTGCCATCACCATCCGATGGCGCCGAGCCGGCTGGAAAGCGCCGCCTTCGCCTCGCTCTATGTCGGCGAGGATTCGCTCGTCCCGCTCGTCGCGCCGGATGGCGAAGGGCAGCCACGCTGGCGGCTCGGCGTCGACCAAGGCGAGCTGCCGCTGCTCGCCTATAGCGTCGAATCGGGGCTTGGCCGGATCGTTGCGGCGAACCGGTTCGACCGGCGCGCGCCCGCGCTCGAGACGGTCTTTTCGGCGCAGCTCGCCGCGACCCTGCTGAGCATGGCGCGCGGCGGCAGCGGCATTGCCTGGCTGCCAGCCAGCCTTGCCGCCGACGATCTTGCGCGCGGCATCCTGGTTCCCGCCGGCGGGGAGGATTGGGCGATACCGGTCGGCATCAGGCTGTATCGCCCGGCGGCGCGCCAAAGCGCCGCCGCCGAACGTTTCTGGAGTCACCTGCCGCCCGCCTGATGCCGAACGCGCATCGCGCGCTCACTTCTTGCGGGTCGGCGCGGGCAAGGCGACAGCGTTGTTGAGCATGGTCACCTCGGGCGTGCCGTCGGGCAGCGCCACGTGCACCCGCCAGCCCGTTCCGGCGCCCGCCGGCGCCGCCAGCTTGACCGTCGCGGTCTTGGGCGTGAGGTCGGTCGGCGCGGCGAGCGTCGGCACCGCCACGCTGGCCACGACCTTGCCGCTCGCGTCGACCAACTCGGCGCGCCCGCCGGTCGCCGGCAGCGCGCCGAGGCTGTGCACGACCAACTCGACCGAGCGGCCCACGACCTTCACGTCGTCCACGCCGATGCCGAGATCGGCGCGGCGCTCGGTCGGCACCCCCGGCGTTTCGAGCGTGAACTCCAGCACCGTCGTCGTGTGCGGGGCGAAACTGACCTCGACCGCGCCGCTGCGCTCGATCATCACCTCGCCCGCCGTCGGATTGCCATCGGCACTGTCGCCGCCCGCGGCGCTGGTCCCCGCGGTCATCTTCCACTTGCCCGCGGTGACGTTCCAGGTCGACATCGTCGCCGGCTGCGCCACGTCGCTGGTGTTGTAGGCGATGACCTTGAAATGCCCGGTCGTCGCGCCCGGCACCAGGATCGCAACCGCTTCCGCCGCACCGGGATTGGCGAAGCGCCAGCTCACCGCATTGCCCGGATAGGTCTGGTTGCGCACCAGCGCGATGCCGCCGAGCCGCTGCCGCTGGAGCTGATCGTTGGGCATCTCGACGCGGTCGGTCCACCAATGCCCTTCGGTGTACATGTACATGTGCTGCGACTTGTAGGCGATCGCGTCGCCCGCCTGCTCCTCGAGCAGCTTGCGGTCGCCGGTCGCATCCCAGCCTGCGACGCGGCCGAAATCGCTCTTGCTACGCGCCAGCGCCTTGCCCCAGTCGCCCTTGCCGAGCACCGCGACGACGTTCTCGTTGAGGTCGTTGAGCGAGCCCGGCCCGCTCTTGGCGGTGCGGCTGAGGACCGGGGTCAGATATTTGCTGTCGCCGGTGAAGCGATAGGCGGCCCAGATCGACTGGTACGGCGTCGGGATGCCGCCACCGTCGCCGACGCGCTCGGCATCGGTGCGCCAGTTGATCTCGTTGGGATAGGTCCAGTTGCCGTCGGCGCCTTTCTTGCCATGCGCCATCCAGCCGTCGACCACGCCGGTGACCAGCCCGGTCGCGGTCGGGTTGGCATTGTACACGCCCATCAGGATCGGCGCGTGCATGACGGTGAAGCTGTACGGCTTCTGCCATTCCCACGGCCCCTCGCGATAGACCTTGCGGCCACCGTACCAGTTGCTCGAGAAGTGCATGTGCCCGGCGGGGTTCTTGAGGATGATCCCGGTCAGCGCCTTGGCCGTCGCCATCAGCCGCTCGAGCGCCTTGGGCTCGCCCCAGTTGAGGTAAAGCCGCTCGGCGTCCGAATTGAGGCCTTCCTCATAGGCGTGGAGCTCGTCGGTGGTGATGTAGCCGAGCCCGTTGACCCGCATGCCGTTCTTGTAGACCGAGTCCGACAGCGCACGGAGCGAGGCGTTGATCTTGTCGGGCTCGACTCCCATCAGCGCGAGCCCCGGCCATTGCTCCATCAGGTCGACGTCGTCGGAAATGCCGCCGCCGAAATCGCCATAGGGGACCTGGCGGTTGTCGATCCACCAGTCGACGAACTGGCGCGTGAGCTTGAGGTCCTCGAGCTGGCGGAACGCCCACAGCGGCACGCCGGCGGGCGGGGTCGGCTGGGTGAAAGCCGGCATGCCGGTCGCGCCATAGCTGATGTCCGCCCAGTAGCGGCGACCCTCGATATTGTCGGGATCGACGCGGAGCAGGTCGGTGATGTCGCCCTTCAACCGGCGGAACAATCCCTCGCGACCCGAGGCGGTATGCTCCTCGACCAGATAGCCCCAATTGTCCTTCACCTGGGTGAAGCGGTCCTGGATGTGCTCCTTCTTCGCGTCGTCGCGGTCCTTGAACACCAGCCGCACGTTCATCCCGTCGAGCGAGTCCGCGCCGAAATCGGGCGAAGCGCTGGCGACGGTGATGTAGAAGGGATCGTTGGTCAGGATGCGGTCGCGCAGGTCGAGCCACAATGTCCGTGCCTGGCCAGGCTTCACCGATACCGTCACGTCGATCATGTCGCGGTCGGGCCAGATCGGGTCCTTGATCCGGATGTTGAGCGGGATCACGCCGTCCTTGTTGGGCGCGGCCTTGAGCGCCGGGATGTCGAGCGCGATGCCGTCGAGCCCGTCATGGGCGTTGCCCCAGGTATAGTTCCAGGCACGCGCCAGCGGCTTGCCGGGGAAGGCGTCACCGAAGTCCGACGGGATCAGGATATGGACGATCGGCGCCTCGTTACGCCCACGCACCGCATTGCCCGCCTCGGTGGCGCTGCCGGCGCCCGGCGCGGCGTGGCCCGCGCTTGCCGGGAGCGCGACCACGGTGGCGCGCTCGTCGACGGGGAAGCGGCCGGCGATGTACGCGTTGAGCGGGCTGAGATTGGCGAACGCGGGCGAGGCCTTCGAGTCGACGACGTAGCTGAGCTTGAGCGTGCCCTTGGGCTCGGCGCCCTCCTTGACGTCATACGCCCAGAATTCCTGGATCGGGGTTTCCTGCGCGATGTTGGTGAAGCGCAATTTGCCGCCGGTCTTGTCGCCGAAGCTGGTGATCGACTTTTCGACCCCCTGCGGCCGCTTCGCCAGCGACGCATATTTGCTGCCGTCGGCGGTGTAATCGAGCGCGCCATAAGCCGCGCCGCGGATCTCGACGCGGTTGACCGTCTCGCCGACAGGGATGGTCAGCTCATAGGCCTTGCCGCCCTCGACATAGACGTTCCAGTCGGGGAGCTCGAAATAATCGTCGCGGCCGGGCAGGCGCGAGCGGTTGTAGACGCCCGGCCAAGTCGTCTCGGCGATGCCGTCGACCCCCTTCCACATCCATTCCTTGAGGTCCTTGGCATCGGCGAACTCGACCTTGCGGATCGTCGTGCTGTCGGCGGTGAGGACAGGCGGAGAAGCACCGTCGAAACCGTAGCGGTGGAGGAACGCGGTGCGTTCGTCGGTCGCGACCGGTTTGTCGTCGGCCGGCGCATTGTTGCTGGCGAGCGCCGCCACCGCGCCGGCGTCGAGCATCCGGTCGTAGACGCGGATCTCGTCGACGTCGCTGCCGCGCATGAAGCTGTAGCGGCTCTGCACCTGGTGCGGCGAGATGACGCGGCCGGCGAGGCCGAACTGGTCGAGCCCGCTGTCGAGCACCGCTTTCTGGTCCTTGCGCGCGACTTCCTTGCCGTCGACGAACAGACGCACACCGACCGCCTCGTCCCAGGCGAAGGCGATGTGGCGCCACTCGGTCGGGCTCGGCAAATTATCCATGCGGAACGACACGCGCTCGCGCGCCAGATTATTGTCGGTGACGAAGGCGTCGAAGCCATGGCCGTTCCAGTCGATGCGCAGGAAGGTCATGTCCCAGCTGGTGTGATCGGCGAAGCCGACGCGGAACAATACGAACGGCGCTTCGCCGACCGGCGTGCGCGAGCGCCAGAAGAAGGAGAGCGTGCCGCGCCGCGCATAGATGTTGCCCGGCGCCTTCCACGCGACATAGCCGTCGTCCTGCCACTCGATCGCGCCGCCCGATTTGCCGGTCGGGACGATCGCGACCCGAGACTGAAAATTGGGCACCGCCTCGCCACCGGCGGTGTCGGCGTTGAGACTCTTGTCGGCGGAGACGTGGAACAGAAGCTTGGGCGCGTCCTGCGCGCTCGCGGCCGACCCGATCATCATCGCCGCGGCACCCACCGCCGCCAGCATCGCCACCCGCTTCTTGCTCGCCATCGCGTTCTCTTTCGCATCGGGGCCGCTTCGTGGCGGCCGACTCTCCCAAGCCCTTTCGGGCGGCTGATCGATAGAAACTTATGACACCGGTATCAATACCGATTTTCGAACTCGTCCCGGCACTTATTTTACGTGATTTGCCAACCACTTCTCATAGAAAGCGGCGATCTGCAGGTTGTTCTTCTCCAGCATCTGCATGTGTCCGTTGCCGCGAATACCCATGGTCGGCAGATAGACATAGTCGTTGGCCACCCCCGCCTGGGTAAGGAAGGCCGAGGTGCAGTAATCCTGCCCGGCATGGTAAGACGCCTCGCCAGTCGCGATCAGGATCGGCGTTCGGGCCAGCCAGGGCAGACGGTAGCGCGGCCACGGCTGCAGCCAGCAATCGACCCCCATCGCCCGTTTCTCGGGCGTCCGCACCATCCCGAGCGCGGCGGCATCGGGCAACGCCGGGGTGAAGGTCAGGCAGCTATCGGTGATCCCGCACGGCGTCGCCGGCCCCTTGCCGCCACGATTGGCATTGCCGGTCGGCTCGACCGCGATGATCGCCTTGATCCGCCCCGGATTGGCCTCGGCGATCATCCAGCTGAGCGGCCCGGCCTGCGAATGCGTGACGATGATCGCGGGGCCGATCTTCGCCAGCAATTCGGTCACCGCGCGCGTGGTCAGCGCATATTGCATGTCGACATCGGGCATGTTGGCGACTTCGGACGCGAAGAACTGCTCGAATACCGGATCGCCGGGCAGGCCGGTGCCCGGCCATTGCGTGTGCAGCTTGGCAGTCGGCCAGGGTGTCGGCGTGATCGTCTCGCTCGCGGTGAAGCGCTCGACGATCTGCTGGCGGCTGGGGTCGTGTTCCTGCGGCCCATAGGCCTTGGGGAAATAGCCCGAGCGGCCCTTGCCGGGCTGATCGACGACATAGACCGGCCAGCCGTGCGACACGAACCACGTCGCCCAGCCCGGGCGGCCGTCGGGCGTGCCGAGGAACCCCGCCCCGGTCAACCGGCTGCCATGGATGAAGACGATCGGATAGTGATGCGGCAGCACGCGCGCCGGAATCTGGTAGAAGACGTGCATCTGCCCCGACACGCCGTCGCCCGACACCCGGCCGCCGGTATAGAGCACGCCCTGCGCGCGGATCGTGACGGGCAAAGGCTGGTCGGTGGTGGTGGCGGTCGCCGCAGCCGAAATCGCGCCGCCGATCGCCAGCGCCGCCAGGATCAGCCCCATCCGCTTCATGCCCCCTCCCTTCTCAGAGCTTGGCGACCGGCGCGCCGTTGACGCGCACCCGGTCGAGCACCAGCCCGTTGGTATAGGCTATCGTGCTCGGCCCGGTGACGCCGTCGAAGCTGCACTCGCTCAGCCGCACGCGCTCGATCGGCGCGCCGGGCAGCCCTTGCGAGTCGAGCGCCATCACCGCGTGCCGCGCCTGGACGCGCTCGATCGTCACGTCGCGCAACACCGGGGTGAAGCCGCCCTTGGCGCCTTCCTCGTAATTGAAGTCGCAGGCGATCACCGCCTGCTTGACCTGGCCGACGCTGATGTCACGGTAATGGAAGCCTTCGAGCAGGCCGCCGCGCGTCGCGTTGTTCTTGAAGCGGATCGCATAGTCGAGATTGGGGCTGTCCATCGCGCAGCGCTCGGCGAAGATGTTACCGCAGCCGCCCGAGATCTCGCTGCCGATGGTGATGCCGCCATGGCCCTCGCGCATCGTGCAGTCGCGGATCACGAAATTGCGGCTCGGGGTGGCGACGCGCCGCCCATCCTCGTTGCGGCCCGATTTGACCGCGATGCAATCGTCGCCGGTGTCGAACACCACCTTCTCGATCAGCACGTCGGTGCACGATTCGGGATCGCAGCCGTCGTTGTTGGGGCCATGGCCGAGGATATCCACGCCGCGCACGATGACGTTGCGGCACAATACCGGATGGACCTGCCAGAACGGCGCGCCGCGCAGCCTGACGCCCTCGATCAGCACGTTCTCGCAAGCGTAGGGCTCGATGAAGGCGGGGCGCAGGTAATCGCTCGCGCCGAACAGCCGCTTCTCGACCGGCACGCGGCGGTCGGCCATCTCGAACAGGCGGCGGCGCGCGTCGAGTTGGTTGGGCATGCCGTCACGCCAGCCATTGTCGACCGTCCCCTTCCATCGGCCCTTCCACGACCACCAATGCTGCCCGCTACCCTGGCCGTCGAGCGTGCCCGATCCGGTGATTGCGACATTGGTCTTGCCATAAGCGTAGACGAGCGGCGACAGCCCCATCATCTCGACGCCCTCGAACCGCGTCAGCACGATCGGGAAATGCGCGGGGTCGGTGCTGAACAGGATCGTCGCGCCGTCGCCGACATGAAGCTCGATGTTCGAGTCGAGATGGATCGGCCCGGTCAGGAAGCGCCCGGCGGGCACCACCAGCCGTCCGCCGCCCTTGGCCGCGAGCGCGGCGATCGCCGCCGCGAACGCGGGGCTGTTGAGCGTGACGCCGTCGCCCTTCGCACCATAGTCAGCGACGCTGACCGAGCGCGGTGGAATCTGCGGCGGGCGGATGCGTGCGAGGATGTCGGCGGCGCCGGCCCAGGGATCGGCAGGACGCGCCCAGCCGGGCATGGCGAGCAGCGAGGCGCCGGCGGTTCCAGCTCCGATCAGTTCGCGTCTGTTAAGTCGCATATCGCCGCTCCCCTCCTGATCGCCGATCCGGCGCGCGATGGGGGATATTCGAATCCTCTCCGACCACGCTCTTGCCCCGGATGGTGTCAATGCACCCGGCGCGGCACGGAGTATGGGAAACCGGTGTCATTGGCAAGCGATGTTGAGACTTGCGTCCAAATCTGACACCGGTTACCTTATTGAACGGTCGAACCGCCCGAGGGCCGGTCGGCCGGACTACACTTTCCTCCCCTCCGGGCGCGGCTTCGCCACGAAGCGGCGCCCGATCTTTTTCGATCGTTTTCAGCTTTGCTGTGCGGTGCCGGCCCGCTCCCCCCACCCGGCCGCCCATAGAATACCTTGTTGGGCGGCCGGGTGGGGGAGCGGGCCGGCACCGCGACCGTTTCAAATACGCCCGCTGGCACGGCGACGGCACAGCCTCTAGAGAGGCGCCCATGACGATCAGCAGCTTCGACGCCGCTCGCCGGGACATCGTCGCGATCGGCCGCCGCCTCGATGCGCGCGGCTGGGCGCCGGCGACCGCGGGCAATTATTCGGCGCGGCTGGAGGACGGTTTCGCGGTCACCGCCTCGGGCTGGCACAAGGGGCGCCTGACCGAGGACGGCGTGCTGCGGCTCGACGCCGACGGCACGGTGATCGGCGAGGGCCGATCCTCGGCCGAGACGCACCTCCATCTCTCGATCTATCGCCTGTTCCCGGAGGCGGGCGCGGTGCTCCATGGCCATTCACCCCAAGCGGTCGGGCTCACTCGCGCCTTCCGCGACCTCAAGGCGTGGCATTTCGCCGGGCACGAGCTGATCAAGGTGTTCCCCGGCCACGATACGCACGATGCCGAGATCGTCCTGCCGATCGTCGACAACAGCCAGGACATGCGTGAGATCGAGGCGGCGATCACCCCGGCGCTGGCACGCCCTGGCGCGATTCCCGCCTATCTGATCCGCGACCACGGACTTTATGCCTGGGGCAAGGACCTTGACGAAGCCGAGCGCGTGCTCGAAGCCGTCGAATGGCTGATCGCCGCCGAGCTTGCCGAACGGAGTTTCAGGGAGAGCGCGTCATGACCCGCCTTCGCGTCTTCGCCGCCGATGACGGCGCCAAGCCGGTGCTCGACACCAGCGACCCCAAATGGATCGGCGACGCACTCAAGCGGATCGGCGTGCGCTACGAGCGATGGCCGCTGCGCAACACGACCGGCGCCGATACCGACGGCGTGCTCGCCGCCTATGCGCCAGAGATCGACAAATTGAAGGCCGAGCAAGGCTATCGGTCGGTCGACATCATCAGCCTTGCCCCCGATCATCCCGACCGCGCCGCCTTGCGCGAGAAATTCCTGTCGGAGCATCGCCATTCGGAGGACGAGGTGCGCTTCTTCGTCGCCGGCGAGGGATTGTTCACCCTGCGCACCGACGACGATCGCGTCCATGCCGTGCTCTGCACCGCGGGCGACCTGCTCTCGGTCCCGGCGGGGATGCGTCATTGGTTCGACATGGGACCGGCGCCCAGCTTCACCGCGATCCGGCTGTTCGAGAATCCCGACGGCTGGGTGGCCAAGTTCACCGGCGACACGATCGCGGAACGCTTCCCGCGACACGAGCCGGCGGCGGCTTAGGCCAGCTGTCTCGAACCTGTCACAGGGCGTCGCGATACGGTGAATTGACAGGCTCAGCACGAACGGGTTGGGAGCAATTCGCTATCCCCGCCCCGTTCGCCCTGAGCTTGTCGAAGGGCAAGTCTGAAGGGCACGCGACCCCCGAGCCCCATAGCCATCCTTCGACACGCTCGGCACGAACGGATTATTGGCAACCTTGTCACTTTAATCCACCGTTCGTCCCGAACTCGTCGAAGGGCATGTTCGAGGTGCGCGATTCCCGAGCCGCATAGCCACCCTTCGACCCGCCTATCGCCAACGGATTTAGGAAATCTCAGGAACGCGCGTGACCGATCGTAACCCCAAAGTGATCCTCCTCGACATCGAGGGGACGACCACCAGCATCGCCTATGTCGCGGACGTGCTGTTCCCTTATGCACGCGAGCGCATCCCGGCCTGGGTCCCAATCCATCGCGAGGAGATCGCATCGGTGCTCGCGAACATGCCGCCGGGCGATCCGGTCGCGACCCTGCTCGGCTGGATGGATGTCGACGCCAAGGAAACCGCGCTCAAGCACATCCAGGGGCGGATCTGGCGCGAAGGCTATGAAGCGGGTGAGCTCAGGGGCCATGTCTATCCCGACACGCCCTTGGCGCTCGAACGCTGGACCAACGCGGAGATCCGCGTGTGCATCTATTCCTCGGGCTCGGTCGAAGCGCAGAAACTGATCTTCGGGCATAGCGAAGCAGGCGATCTCACCCGCTATCTCTCGGGCTATTTCGACACCACGAGCGGCCCCAAGCGCGAGGCGACATCCTATGCGGCGATCGCCGGGCAATTGAAGCTCGACCCCTCCGACATCCTGTTCGTGTCGGACGTCTCGGCGGAAACCGACGCGGCCAAGGCGGCAGGCCTCGCCGCGCTGCTCATCGACCGCGACACCGGCGAGGGCGACGTCGCCAGCCTGGCCGAGGTGCTGCCATGATCCTCGACGGCGAACGCACACGATCGATCGTGCCCACCGCCGACGGCAAGGGCGCGCGTATCCTCGACCAGCGCCAGCTTCCCTGGGAAGTGCGCTGGGTCGAACTCAGGAGCGAGGACCAGGCCGCGGTCGCGATCCGCGACATGTGGACGCGCGGGGCGCCGATGATCGGCGCGGTCGGCGCTTATGGGCTGGCGCTGGCGCTCGACGCCGATTCGAGTGATGCCAACCTCGACGCCGCCTACGCGCGCCTCAATGCAATGCGGCCGACCGCGATCAACCTCAAATGGGCGCTGGACCAGGTTGCCGACACGGTCCGACCGCTCGCGCCCGGCGACCGCGCCGCCGCCGCCTTCGCCCGCGCACAGGCGATCGTCGACGAGGACGAACAACTCTGCCGCGCGATCGGCGAGCATGGCCTGGCGCTGCTCCGCAACCTCCATGCGAAGAACCCGGACCGCCCGCTCAACATCCTGACGCATTGCAATGCCGGCTGGCTGGCGACGGTCGATTACGGCACCGCCACCGCGCCGATCTATCTCGCGCACGATGCCGGCCTGCCCTTGCACGTCTGGGTCGACGAGACGCGGCCGCGCAACCAGGGGGCGCTCTTGACCGCGTTCGAATTGCGCAACCACGGCGTCCCGCACACCTTGATCGCCGACAATGCCGGCGGCCTGCTGATGGCGCGCGGCCAGGTCGACGCGGTGATCGTCGGCACCGATCGCGTCACCGCCAATGGCGACGTCTGCAACAAGATCGGCACCTACCTGAAGGCGCTCGCCGCGCACGACACAGGCGTGCCCTTCTACGTCGCCTTGCCCTACACCACGTTCGATGCCGCGACCCCGAGCGGTGACGCGATCCCGATCGAGGAGCGCTCGCCCGCCGAACTGACCGAGATCACGGGCGCGGGCGCCAACGGGCTCGAAACCGTCCGACTCACCCAGTCCGACGCCTACAACCCCGCCTTCGACGTGACGCCCGCGCGATTGGTCACCGGCTACATCACCGAACGCGGAGTGCTGGACCACCTGAAGACTCCCTTCTAAGGAGGCGCGCAAACCTCAAAAGGGCGAGCACAAATGAAGTTGATGACCGGCAATTCGAACCTGCCGCTGGCCAAGGCCATCGCGGCCTATCTCGAACTGCCGCTGACCGACGCGCTCGTCCGCCGCTTCGCCGACGAGGAGATCTTCGTCGAGATCAACGAGAATGTCCGCGGCGAGGACGTGTTCGTCCTGCAATCGACCGCCTTCCCGGCCAACGACAACCTCATGGAATTGCTGATCTGCATCGATGCGCTGAAGCGGGCGTCGGCCAAGCGGATCACCGCGGTCCTTCCCTATTTCGGCTATGCCCGCCAGGACCGTAAGCCGGGGCCGCGCACCCCGATCTCGGCCAAGCTGGTCGCCAATCTGATCACCGTCGCGGGCGCGAATCGCGTGCTGTCGGTCGACCTCCACGCCGGGCAGATCCAGGGATTCTTCGACATCCCGACCGACAATCTATTCGCCGCGCCGGTCATGTCGGCGGACATCCAGGCGCGCTATGCCGGGCGTAACCTGATGGTGGTGTCGCCCGACGTCGGCGGCGTGGTCCGCGCCCGCGCGCTCGCCAAGCGACTCGACAACGCGCCGCTGGCGATCGTCGACAAGCGCCGCGAACGCGCCGGCGAATCGGAAGTGATGAACATCATCGGCGACGTCGAAGGGCGCTTCTGCATCCTGATCGACGACATCGTCGATTCGGCCGGCACGCTCTGCAATGCCGCCGCCGCGCTCAAGCAGGCGGGTGCCGAGGGCGTGGTCGCCTATGTCACCCACGGCGTGCTGTCGGGCGGCGCGATCGCGCGCGTCGAGGGATCGGTGCTCGAGGAACTCGTCATTACCGATTCGATCGGCAACCACGACACGATCGCGGCGGCGAACAAGGTCCGCCATTTGCCGATCGCCCCGCTCCTCGCCGAAGCGATCCGCCGCATCGCCGACGAAAGCTCGGTGTCGAGCCTGTTCGACTAACTATCCAGCTTCACGGTTGCACGCTTCCCTGGCGAAGGCCGGGGCCCAGTTTCGATGAGTTGGAGATGGCATCCTGCCATCGCGAATGCCTTGCGACTGGGCCCCGGCCTTCGCCGGGGAAGCGTTTATCCATCGAGTTAGCTGTTTCAGTGCCCCAGCGTCTTGACGATATGGTCGAGCACCGCGGGATACAGCGGGTGCTGGAAGCTGCAGCCGATCTCGATCCCGCGCCGCCAGGCGATCGTCGCCTCCAGCCCCTGCATGCCGGGAATCGACAGCCAGACGATCTGCCCCGCGTCGAGCGCGTAATGCGCTTCGGCCCGGAACCCCGTGACCGACAGATCGAGCAGGCGGACGTCGTATTTGTTGGCGTGCCGGTCGCGCAGTTTCGCGGCCATCGCGACGGACATGCGTTCGTGGTGACGATGATCGTCGTCACCAGCGATCGGCCGATCGAATCCGAAAGTTCGCGCGTCCATGCCGCAGAGTATAGTTAGCAGTCATTAATATTTCGCAAATACGCGGCCGATCCGGGCCGATCTGGTCAGGCGATTGCATCCCAGATCAGCTTCGCGCCGACCAGGACCATCAGCACGTAGATCGCCACGTAGAAGCGTTCGGGCGACACGCGCCGCACCAGCCACACGCCGGCGAAGGTCGAGGCGACCGCCACCGGCAGCAACGACGCCGCGGTCAGCAGATTGGCGTGCGTAAATTCGCCGAGCGCGATATAGGCGGGTACCTTGATCCAGTTGACCGCGGCGAAGAAGATCGCGGTGGTTCCGACCAGCACGTCGCGCGATAGCCGGCGCGGCAGCACCCAGACCTGGAACGGCGGCTGGCCGGCATGCGCGATCTGGCTGGTGAAGCCCGAGGCGATTCCGAACACCGACCCCAGCCACTCGGGCAATCCCCTGGCCACCTGCGGCGGCCCGTTGCGCTCCGCCCAGATGCGATACGCCCCGAACACCAGCGAGATCGCCCCGACCGCGCCGAGCACCGCGCTCTCCGACAGCTTCGCCGCGAACAGATAGCCGAGGACGATCCCCAGGATGGCGCCGGGCATCATCCAGCCGAGCAATCGCCAGTCGACCGTCCGACGGAACGCCCAGACCCCGACCACGTCCTGCACGATCAGGATCGGCAGCAGGATCGCCGCCGCCTGGACCGGCGGGATGATGAAGGCGAGCATCGGCAGCGACAGCGCGCCGATCCCCGCGAACCCGCCCTTGGACAGGCCGAGCATCAGCACCGCCGGGATCGCCAGCGCGTAGAAATGCCAGTCGAGGATCACCGCGCGGACGGCCGGATCAAATCATAGCCCTATCGCATGATCTCGCGGGCCGGCGCGCGGACGCCGGCGTTGCCGCGGCGATTCAGTTCGGCCTTGAGCGTCTCGGGCGTCGGCGCCCAGAGGAACCCGAAGCTCACCGTGCCGTGCTTGGTCTCGACGACATGGTGCAAACGATGGGCCTGGATGATGCGCTTCATATACGCCGACCCGGGCAGATAACGTATCGCGATCCGGCGGTGGACGATCACGTCGTGGAACCCGAAATAGATCGCGCCATAGGCCGCGATTCCGGCACCGATCCAAGTACATCCCCACCACCAGCCGAGCTGGACGCCCCCCAGCAGCAGGACGATCGACGGGATGGCGAAGATAACCGCATAAAGGTCGTTCAACTCCCACCAACCGCTGCGCGGCCGATGATGGCTCGCATGCAGGAACCAGCCCGGCCCGTGCATCACCCAGCGGTGCATCACGTACGCGAATCCTTCCATCGCCGTCACGGTGGCGAGAAACAGCAAGATACCGAATGGCCAGGTCATCGCGCGCGATAATAGGGCTATGATCGGCGCAAGGCGAGCGGGGGTGGATTCATCTTCCCCGCTGTGCTTAAGGCCCCTCCATTCCCTTTCTTCGAAAACCCGAGAGAAGGCTCCTTCATGAACATCCACGAATACCAGGCCAAGGAACTGCTCGCGAAGTTCGGCGTGCCCGTGCCCGCCGGCCACGCCGCGATGACCGTCGACGAAGCGGTCGACGCCGCCAAGAAGCTGCCTGGGCCGCTCTATGTCGTGAAGGCGCAGATCCATGCCGGTGGCCGCGGCAAGGGCAAGTTCAAGGAACTGGGCCCCGACGCCAAGGGCGGCGTCCGCCTCGCCAAGACGCTCGACGAAGTCCGCGCCCATGCGCAGGACATGCTCGGCAACACGCTGGTGACGATCCAGACCGGCGAGCACGGCAAGCAGGTCAACCGCCTCTACATCACCGACGGTGTCGACATCGCCAAGGAATTCTACCTCGCCGGCCTGGTCGATCGCAAGACCGGCCGCGTCGCGTTCGTCGTCTCGACCGAAGGCGGCATGGACATCGAGACCGTCGCGCACGACACGCCCGAGAAGATCCACACGTTCGACGTCGACCCCGCGACCGGCTTCATGCCGCACCACGGCCGCGCCGTCGCCAACGCGCTCGGCCTGACCGGCGACCTTGCCAAGCAGGCGGCCTCGGTCGCCGGCAAGCTCTACGACACGTTCATCGGCACCGACGCCAGCCAGATCGAGATCAACCCGCTCGCAGTCACCGACGACAACAAGCTGATGGTCCTCGACGCCAAGGTCGGCTTCGATTCGAACGCGATGTTCCGCCACAAGGATCTGATGGAACTGCGCGACGAGACCGAAGAGGATCCCGCCGAGCTCGAAGCGTCGAAGTACGACCTCGCCTATATCAAGCTCGACGGCGACATCGGCTGCATGGTCAACGGCGCCGGCCTGGCGATGGCGACGATGGACATCATCAAGCTCAACGGCATGTTCCCGGCCAACTTCCTCGACGTCGGCGGCGGCGCCAACAAGGAGAAGGTCACCGCGGCGTTCAAGATCATCCTGAGCGACCCCGCGGTGAAGGGCATCCTGGTCAACATCTTCGGCGGCATCATGCGTTGCGACATCATCGCCGAGGGCATCGTCGCGGCCGCCAAGGAAGTGAATTTGAGCGTGCCGCTGGTGGTTCGCCTCGAAGGCACCAACGTCCAGCAGGGCAAGGACATCCTGGCCAATTCGGGCCTGGCGATCGTTCCTGCCAACGATCTCGGCGACGCGGCACAGAAGATCGTCGCCGAAGTGAAGAAGGCGGCTTGACCTATAAACCCTCTCCCCTTGAGGGAGAGGGTTGCGCAGACTTGGGTCGCGCATTTCGCGCGGCCCTAGTCGGAGCTGGGTGAGGGGTAAGCGCTCGCACTTGCGAGCGCGCGATTGCCGAGGCAATCGCTTCACCCTCATCCAACCTTCGCTAGGCGGCTCCGCCGCCAAGCTGCGGTATCCTTCTCCCCTCCAGGGAGAAGGGTGTTAGGATTTCAACCTCTCCTCTCCTCCCCGGGAAAGGAGTTGGGACCACAGGAGTGGATGGAATGAAAGTCTTGGTGCCGGTCAAGCGCGTGCTTGATTACAACGTGAAGCCTCGCGTGAAGGCGGACGGGACGGGGGTCGACCTGGCCAACGTCAAGATGTCGATGAACCCGTTCGACGAGATCGCGGTCGAGGAAGCGATTCGCCTCAAGGACAAGGGCGTGACCGAGATCGTCGCCGTGTCGATCGGCGAGGCCAAAGCCCAAGAAACGCTGCGCACCGCGCTCGCGATGGGTGCAGACCGCGCGATCCTGGTGGTCAGCGACGAGAAGGTCGAGCCGCTGGGCGTCGCCAAGCTGCTGAAGGCGATCGTCGATGCCGAAAAGCCCGATCTGGTGATCCTGGGCAAGCAGGCGATCGACGACGACAACAACCAAACCGGCCAGATGCTGGCGGGCTTGCTCGGCGTCGGCCAGGCCACTTTCGCCTCCAAGGTCGAACTCGCGTCGGACAGCGTCACCGTGACGCGCGAAGTCGATGGCGGGTCGGAGACCGAGAAGCTGTCGCTGCCGGCGATCATCACCACCGACCTGCGCCTCAACGAGCCGCGCTACGCCTCGCTGCCCAACATCATGAAGGCCAAGTCGAAGCCGCTCGATCAGAAGACGCCGGCCGATTACGGCGTCGACGTCACGCCGCGGCTGACGACGCTCAAGGTCGTCGAACCGCCCAAGCGCACCGCCGGCGTCAAGGTCGCCGATGTCGATGAGCTGGTCGCCAAACTCAAGGCTCTGGGAGTCGCCAAATGAAGACGCTCGTCTGGGTCGAACATGACGGCAAGGCCGTCAAGGACGCCACGCTCGCCGTGGTCACCGCCGCATCGAAGCTCGGCGAGGTTCATCTGCTCGTTGCCGGCAAGGGCGTGGACGGCGTGGCCGCCGAAGCCGCCAAGATCGCCGGCGTCGAGACGGTGCTGACCGCCGACAACGCATCGCTCGAACATCCGCTGGCCGAGACGGTCGCGCCGCTCGTGGTCAAGCTGATGGCCGATCACGACGCGTTCCTCGCGCCCGCGACGTCGAACGGCAAGAACATCGCACCGCGCGTCGCTGCGCTGCTCGACGTCATGCAGATCAGCGACATCCTGTCGGTCGAGAGCGACGACACGTTCACCCGGCCGATCTATGCCGGCAACGCGATCGCCACCGTCCAGACCAAGGACGCCAAGAAGGTCATCACCGTCCGCGGTACGGCGTTCGAGAAGGCCGCGCCGGAGGGCGGCAACGCCAAGGTCATTTCGACCGACGGCGCGGGCCTGGAGCAGTCGGTCTCGACCTATGTCGGGTCGGAGATCGCCAAGCTCGAGCGCCCCGAACTGACCAGCGCCAAGGTGATCGTCTCGGGCGGCCGCGCGCTCGCCTCGAGCGAGAATTTCCACTCGGTGATCGAGCCGCTCGCCGACAAGCTCGGTGCCGCGGTCGGCGCGTCGCGCGCGGCGGTCGACGCGGGCTATGTCCCCAACGACTATCAGGTCGGCCAGACCGGCAAGATCGTCGCCCCCGAAGTCTATGTGGCGATCGGCATCTCGGGCGCGATCCAGCACCTGGCGGGCATGAAGGACTCGAAGACGATCATCGCGATCAACAAGGACGAGGACGCCCCGATCTTCCAGGTCGCGGACATCGGCCTGGTCGGGGATCTGTTCAAGATCGTGCCGGAGTTGACCGAGAAGCTGTAGGGAGCAGCGTCAGCTGCGCACCAGCGCGAGCGGCGCAGCCCGCTCGCGACAGTTCGACCCGCCGGCGCCGCTCCAGCGCCGACCGACGACGCGGGACTTGCTCTCGCGTCGTTGTTGTTTGGGAGAGGGGCCCGCCCTTGGACGGATGCGTCGGCATTGAACCACCTAATCAGGTAGCCCAAAAAGCAGTAAGCCCCGTCGCACATAGTGCGGCGGGGCTCCCTAGGACGATCCTCTGCACGAGGCTTTGGATCGTCTTAAGTGCTCTCTCTTTCGTTCAAGCCAGACAATAACGCCCCACCCGGGCCGGCGTTCCCGTCAAATGGCAAAAATATTTCAGTCGGTGCCAAGCGGCTTAGGCGGCGTCGTTTCGTTCTCGGGCAACGGCGGAATCGTTCGCAAGATCGCCCCCAGCACCAGCGCGATCGCACCCAGAGCGCCGCACGACCAGGCGACACCCGGCCAGCCGCCCCGCGTCCAGGCGATTCCGCACAGCGACCCCAGCACGCTCGACCCGGCATAATAAAAGAACAGATAGAGCGCGGCCGCCTGCCCCCGCCGCCCGAGCGCGCGGCGCCCGACCCAGGCGCTGGCGATCGAATGCGCGCCAAAGAAGCCGACCGTCACCACGCCGATCCCCGCCACGACCAGCCCCAGCGGCCGCGCCGCGGTCAAGGCGACACCCGCGATCAGCAACACGACGGGGATCCAGAACACGCGCCGCCGCCCAAGCTTCCCTGCCACGCCGCCGAACCAGCCCGAGCTCCATGAGCCGAGCAGGTAGAGCAGGAAGATTGCACCGACCGCGGCGTGGCCGAGCCCATAAGGTGCCGCCATCAGCCGGAACCCGGCGTAATTGTAGATGCTGACGAACACCCCCATCAGCACGAATGCCTCGAGGAACAGGAGCGGCATCGCGCGGTCGCGGAACAAGGCGATGAACCCGCGCGCGACCTCGCCCGGTGACGGTGCCGAGCGCACGAAATGCCGCGAGTCGGGGGCGAGCCGGCGGAACGCCTCGGCCATGACGAGCCCCGCGACCCCGACCAGCGCCACCGCGCCGCGCCAGCCGGCGATGTCGGTCAGCAGGCTGACCCCCAGGCGCCCCGCCATCCCGCCGATCGCGCTGCCGCCGATGTAGAGCCCCATCGCCGAGCCGACCGAAGCGTGGTCGACCTCCTCGCTGACATAGGCCATCGCCACCGCCGGCACGCCTGCCAGCGCGACGCCGGTCAGGAAGCGCAGGGCGAGCAGCGCCGGCCAGCCCGGCGCCGCCGCGGTCGCCAGGCTGAACCCACCCGCCAGGAACATCGCGGCGACCATCATCGGCCGCCGCCCCCAGCGATCCGACAAGGCGCCCGCGACCAGGATGCCGATCGCCAGCGGTCCGGTCGCCAGCCCGACCGCAAGGCTCGCGGCTTCGGCGCTCAGGTGGAAATCGTGCGCGAACAGCGGCAGCAACGGCTGCGCCGAATAGAGCAGCGAGAAGGTCGAGAAGCCGGCGAACAGCATCGCCAGCGTCAGGCGGCGATAATCGGGGCTGCCTTTGGTTAGCGGCATTCAGAACCCGCCCAACAGGCTCGCGACATTCGCCCCGAGCGCGTCGACCGCATAGCCGCCTTCCATCACGATCGCCGTCGGCAATCCGGCAGCGGCGATGTCGGCCGCGAGCAGCGCGTAATCGGGGGTCTCGAGCCGGAAGGCGGAGATCGGGTCGCCGGCATAAGTGTCGGCGCCGAAGCTCACGACCAGGAAGTCGGCACCGAAATCGGCGATCGCCTGCAAGGCCTGCGCCTGCGCGCGGCGGAAAGCGTCGATCGACGTGCCCTGGGGCAACGGCAGGTTGAGCGTGGCGCCGTAGCCGTCGCCCTCCCCTACCTCGTCGGCATGGCCCCAATAGAATGGGTAATCGCTCGCCGGGTCGGCGTGGAGCGAGGCGTAGAATACGTCGCCTCGCGTCCAGAAGATGTCCTGCGTGCCGTTGCCGTGGTGATAGTCGATGTCGAGGATCGCGACGTTGCCCTTGCCCGCGTCGCGCGCGGCCTGCGCCGCGATCGCCGCGACGTTGAGATGGCAATAGCCGCCATAATAGTCCGCCCCCGCATGATGCCCCGGCGGTCGGCACAAGGCGAAGGCGGCGCGCTCGCCGTCGAGCACCGCTTGCGTCGCGGCGAGCGCCGATTGCGCGCTCCAATAGGCGCTGTGCCAGGTCTGCGGCGTGATCGGGGTCGAGGCGTCGAAGCTGTATTGTCCGATCAGCGCGTCGATCCGGTCGAGCTTCAGCGGCCGGCGCCCGACCACCGGCCAGACATAACCGACCACGTCGCCCGGTCGCCCGGCTTCGGCCCAGCGCGCCGCGGCCGATTGGAGGAAAGCGACATAGCCGGCGTCGTGCACCGCCAGGATCGGCTCCTCGCCGCGATCCTCGGGCACGTCCGCCCCGCCGATCGCGGCCAGGATCGCCTCGGCGCGCGACGGCGTCTCGGCATAATCGGTGAAGCCGCCATTGTGCAGTTCGCACGCCGGCGCGTGGAGCAATTGCCGGGGATCGAAGAATCTGCGCATCACTTCGCCGCCTTGAGGATTGCGAACCCCGCGAGCGCCGACAGGATCGATCCCGCGAGCACGCCGAGCTTGACCTGATCGATCATCGCCGCATCGCCCGGAAAGGCGAGCCCGCCGATGAACAGGCTCATCGTGAAGCCGATCCCGCACAGCAACGCGACGCCATAGATCTGCGTCCAGCTCGCTCCCTCGGGCGGCGCGGCGAAGCGCAACGCGGCGGCGATCCGCACGCTGGCGAAGATGCCGGCCTGCTTGCCGAGGAACAGCGCCAAGGCGATGCCGAGCACCACCGGCTGGGCGAGGGTCGCCAGGCTCATGCCGGCGAGCGACACCCCGGCATTGGCGAACCCGAACAGCGGCACAATCGCGAACGCGACCCAGGGACTCAAGGCATGTTCGAGGCGGTGGAGCGGCGAGTGCTCGTCGCTGCCCCCCGGGATCAGCATCGCGGCGACGACGCCCGCGATCGTCGCATGGACGCCCGACAGCAGCACGAGATACCAGAGCGCGACGAACCCGAGCAGGTACGGCCATAGCGCCTTCACCCCCGCACGGCTGAGGACGACCATCGCTCCCGCCGCCACCGCCGCCCCGCCCAGTGCCGCGAGCGCGAGGCCGTGCGTGTAGAAGATCGCGATGATCGCGACCGCGCCCATGTCGTCGACGATCGCGACCGTGGTCAGGAACAATTTGAGCGACGCCGGCACGCGCGGCCCTGCGAGCGCGAGCACGCCGATCGCGAAGGCGATGTCGGTCGCCGCCGGGATCGCCCAGCCGCTCCGTACCGATGCCGCACCCCCGGTGATCGCGAGGTAGAGCGCGGCCGGCACCGCCATCCCGGCGAGCGCGGCGATGATCGGTAGCCGGCGCTTCTCCGCCGAGGCGAGTTCGCCACCGACCAACTCGCGTTTGATCTCCAGCCCGACGAGCAGGAAGAACAAGGCCATCAGCCCGTCGTTGATCCAGAGATGGACCGTCATCGGTCCGAGCTTGGGAGTCAGGGCCGGGCCGGTCTCGGCATGGAGGAGATGGAAATAGGCGTCGGCGAGCGGGGAATTGGCGGCGATCATGGCAAGGGCCGCTGCGGCGATGAGGACGATCCCGCCGGCGGCTTCATCCTTGAGGAAATCCTGGAGGGTCGACGCGGGATTGGTCTTCGCCATGCCTATTCCCCAGCCGTCATGCCGGGCTTGTCCCGGCATCCACCGCGCAACAAGCGCCGCGCTCGATGGGTTTGCGACACGGCACACCCCGGCACAAGGCCGGGGTGACGATGGTTGGCTAAGCCCCTCCCCTTCAGGGGAGGGGGAGGGGGACGCCTCGCAGAACGCGTTCATTGCGGCACGGCCCCACCCCAACCCCTCCCCTGAAGGGGAGGGGCTAGAGATCGATTCACCGCGCCAGCGCCTCGGCGATCAGCTTGCGGGTATTCTCCACTCCGTACAGCGCGATGAAGCTGCCCATGCGCGGCCCCTGGCTCGACCCCAGCAACGTTTCGTACAGCGCCTTGAACCAGTCGCGCAGTTCGGCGAAGTCGCCGGTCTTGCCGATCTCGTAGACGATGTTCTGGATGTCCTCGGCACTCGCCCCCTCCGGCAAGGCGGCGAGATCGGCATCGAGCCGCTCAAGCGCCGCGACCTCGACGCCCTCGGGCGCGCGGCGCTCGAGCGTCGGCGCGACGAAATCGCGGGCATAGGCCAAGGCGTAGCCGATCAGGCCATCGAGCGCCGGATATTTCTCCGGCGACGCGTCCGCGACATAGCTCGACAGATAGCCCCAGACCTGCTCCTTGGTCGCGTCGCCACCCATCACGCCGACGAGGTTGAGCAGCAGGCCGAAGGTCACCGGCAGCGTCTCCGCCGGCGGCGGGCCGTTATGGATGTGGTGGACCGGATTGCCGAGCCGCTGCTCGACCGGCTGACCGGCATAATTGCCGCGGAACTGCCAGTAATCGTCGACCGCGCGCGGGATCAGCCCGAGGTGGAGCGACTTCGCCTTCCTCGGCTCGCGATAGATGTAGAACGCCAGGCTCTCGTCGGGGCCGTAGGTCAGCCATTCCTCGATCGACAGGCCGTTGCCCTTCGACTTGGAGATCTTCTCGCCCTTGGCATCGAGGAACAGCTCATAGATCAGCCCATCGGGCTTCCGGCCGCCCAGGATCTGCGCGATCTTGCCGCCCAGAATCGCGCTGTCGATCAGGTCCTTGCCATGCATCTCGTAATCGACGCCCAGCGCCGCCCAGCGCATCCCCCAGTCGGGCTTCCATTGCAGCTTGGCCTGGCCGCCCAGGGCCGACTGTTCGACCGTCTCGCCATTATCGTCGGTGAAACGGATCGTGCCGGCATCGGCGTCGACCACCTCGACCGGCACCTGCAGCACGACCCCGGAGGTCGGGCTGATCGGCAGGACGGGCGAATAGGTCGCCTGGCGCTCCGCCCGCAGCGTCGGCAGCATCACCGCCATGATCGCATCGTAGTTGCGCAACACGTCGCGCAGCTTCTCGTCGAACCGACCGCTGGCGTAATAATCGGTCGACGATGCGAATTCGTAGTCGAACCCGAAGCGGTCGAGGAAATCGCGCAGGATCGCATTGTTGTGCGCGGCGAAACTGTCATGGGTGCCGAACGGATCGGGAATGCGCGTCAGCGGCTTGCCGAGATATTGCGCCAGCATCTCCTTGTTGGGGACGTTGTCGGGCACCTTGCGCAGCCCGTCCATGTCGTCCGAAAAGGCGATCAGCCGGGTCGGAATGTCGGACAGCGTCTCGAACGCGCGCCGCACCATCGTCGTGCGCAGCACTTCGTTGAACGTGCCGATATGCGGCAGGCCCGACGGCCCGTAGCCGGTCTCGAACAGCACATGCCCCTTGGCCGGCGCGCCGTCGGGATAGCGCTTGAGCAATTTGCGCGCTTCCTCGTACGGCCAAGCCTTGGAATCCATCGCCGCTGCACGCAGGGCGTTTCCCGTCTGTTCCATTTCCGCTACCATGATGCCTGCCGAGTGCGCGAAGCGGTTCGGTTTTGCAACCTCGCGAGGAGCGCAGACGGTCGATCGATGCGGGTGGTTATCGGATTCCAGGAAGGTGGCCGGGCTGGTCGACTGCCGATCGGGCGCGTGCGGCCCGCCATCTCGACATGCCCTTCGACAAGCTCAGGGCGAACGGGATGGTGGGTGGACCGTGCCGCAAGACATCGGAATAGCGACGCCGCCCTGTCCCCAAATCCGTTCGTGCTGGTGATCCAGGTCGCCAAGTCCCCCGGACTTGGCTGGAAACATCCGGGGGATGTTTCCACCTGGTCACTGTCGAAGCACAACTCTCCGCATCACCCTGCCCTTTCCACGCAGGGCCCATGGTAACCCTCCCCTACCCCGCCCTCCACGCCAGCCATGCCGGCGTGTGGATCGCCGATGCCGACGGATGCAGCGCGATCGGCCGGGGCGAGGCGATCCGGCGCGCCGCTGATACGCCGATGATCGTGCTCAACGCACCGCTGGTCGGGCAGCGGCTGGGCTATGCCGATCTCTCCGGGCTCGATCTGCTCGAGCTCTACGCCTTCCTCAAACCGGCCAGCTTCCTCGCCCCGACCCCGCGCGGCTTCGCGCGAGCGCTCGGCCTGACCGAGCCCCAATCCGAGGACCAGATCGCGCCGTTCCTGCGCGACGCCGCCGCGGCGATGCTTGCGCTTACCGAGGGCGACTGGCCCGAGCGCGAGGGCGCCTGGACCGCGGCGCAGAGCCTGGGGCGGCTGCGCTGGACCTGGGCGCCATTGGTCGCCGAGCGGATCGCCAAGCCCCGCGAGCACGAACGCTGGCTGTTCACCAAATTGCCCGAATGGGACGAGAGCCCGCCGCGCCCGGCGCCGCGCCCGGTCACCTTGTACGACGGGGATATCGCCGCGCGGCTCGACTATCTGACCGGCGCCGGGGCCGAGCAGCGCCCCGGGCAACGCGCCTTCGCCGAGGCCTCGGCCGCCGCCTTCGGCCCACGCGTGCTGCGCGACAACCCCAACATGGTGCTGGCCGAGGCGGGGACCGGGATCGGCAAGACCTTGGGCTATCTCGCCCCCGCCTCGCTGTGGGCCGAACAGGCCGGCGGACCGGTCTGGATCTCGACCTTCACCAAGGCGCTGCAGCGCCAGCTCAACCACGAGACCGCGCGGCTGATTCCCGATCCGGCCGAGCGCCGCCGCCGCGTCGTCACGCGCAAGGGGCGCGAGAATTACCTCTGCCTGCTCAATCTCGAGGATGCGCTGCAGGGTGGATTCGCCGGGCGCGCCGCGATCCTCGCGCATCTCGTCGCGCGCTGGGCCGCCTATACCGCCGATGGCGACATGATCGGCGGCGACCTGCCCGGCTGGTTGCCGACGCTGTTCCGGCGCAACGGCTCGACCGCGCTGACCGACCGGCGCGGCGAGTGCGTCTATGCCGGCTGTCCGCACTACCGGAAATGCTTCATCGAACGCGCCGCGCGCGCCAGCGCCGACGCCGACATCGTCATCGCCAACCATGCCTTGGTGATGGTCAACGCCGCGCGCGGGCGCGAGGCCAACAGCCGTCCGACACGCTACGTGTTCGACGAGGGGCATCACCTGTTCGAGGCCGCCGATTCGATGTTCGGGGTCGCGCTGACCGGACAGGAATCGATCGAGCTCCGGCGCTGGATCGTCGGCCCCGAATCGACCTCGCGCGGGCGCCGGCGCGGGCTCGCCGCGCGGCTGAGCGACGTCGCCAGCTATGACGAGGCCGGCGGGCGGGCGATCCACGACGCGGTCGAGGCCGCGCGCGCGCTCGCCAGCGACGGCTGGCTGCAGCGCGTGGCCGAGGGCGATCCGTTCGGCGTGGTCGAGCGCCTGCTCGCCGCGGTGCGTGGGCTGACCTATGCGCGCGCCAGTCAGGAAGGCGATGCCGGCTACGGCCTCGAAACCGAGCTCGCCGAACCCGATGGCGCGCTGATCGAAGCGGCGGCCGAGGCCGCGCAGGGGCTGGAAGCGCTGCTCCGTCCGCTGATGACGCTCGGCCAGCGGCTCGAGGCGGTATTGGCCGAGGCGCCCGACTGGATGGACGGCCAGGCGCGCGCCCGGGTCGACGGCGCGATCGCCTCGCTCGGCTGGCGCACCGAGACGGTCGGTGCCTGGATCGGGCTGCTCGCTCGGATCGGCGGGCCGGTCGATCCCGATTTCGTCGACTGGCTCGCGGTCGACCGGATCGAGGGGCGCGAGATCGATATCGGGCTGCACCGCCGCTGGCTCGATCCCACCCGGCCGCTGGCGACCACGGTACTCAAGCCGGCGCATGGCGTGCTGGTGACCTCGGCGACGCTCAAGGCGGGCGATCCCGACTGGGCGATCGCGGAGGCGCGCGCCGGCGTTCCCCATCTCGACCGCGGCGCCGGATTGTTCGAGGCGCACAGCCCGTTCGACTACGCCAGCCAGGCCGAGGTGCTGATCGTCACCGACGTCAAGCGCGGCGACCTTGCCGCACTGGCCAATGCCTATGCCCGGCTGATCGCGGCGGCGGACGGCGGGACGCTCGGGCTGTTCACCGCGATCCGGCGGCTGCGCGGGGTGCATGCGCGGATCGCCGACCGGCTCGCACGCGACGGGTTGCCGCTCTATGCCCAGCATGTCGATCCGATCGACCCCGGCACTCTGGTCGACATGTTTCGCGACGACCGCCGCGCCTCGCTGATCGGCACCGATGCCTTGCGCGACGGCGTCGACGTGCCCGGCGAGTCGCTGCGTCAGGTGATCCTCGAGGGCGTGCCCTGGGCCAAGCCGACCGTGCTCCACGCCGCGCGGCGGCTGGCGGGGGGCGGATCGTCCTATGACGACCGCATCGTCCGCGCCAAGCTCGCCCAGGCATTCGGCCGCCTGATTCGTCGCGCCGACGACCGTGGCGCCTTCGTCCTGTTGTCCGCGGCAATGCCGAGCCGGTTGCTGTCCGCTTTCCCCGCGGGCGTGCCGATCGCGCGCGTACCGCTCGACGAGGCGGTCGCGCGGGTCAGATCGCGTCTTTCTTCTGTCGCACAGGTCGGGCAAGGGAGCGAAACCGTCAGCTACCAGAAGGCGCCATGAAGACGCTCATCGTGCTCCGGCATGCCAAATCGAGCTGGGACGACCATGGCGCGCGCGATTTCGACCGGCGCCTCAATCCCAAGGGCGAGCGTGCCGCGCGGACGATCGGCAACCACATGCGCGCGATCGGGCTCCGCTGGGACCATGCCGTCGCCTCCCCCGCCGCACGCGTCGTCGAGACGCTCGAACAGGTGTCTGAGGGCTATGGCCGCCGCATCGACGCCGATTGGGACCGCCGCGCCTATCTCGCCTCGGCCGCGATGCTGCTCGAACTCGTCCACGAAGCGCCGGCCGCGGCCGACAGCCTGCTGCTATCCGGGCATAATCCCGGGCTCGAGGATTTGATCCTCTGGCTCGTCCCCGATGGTGACGCCAAGCGCGACCAGGTCGAGATCAAATTCCCGACCGCCAGCCTGGCGGTGGTCACCTGCCAGGTCGACGGCTGGGCCGACGTCGCGCCCGGCAAATGCACCCTCGCCACCTTCACCCGGCCGCGCGACCTCGACCCAGGCCTTGGCCCCGACGCCGACTGATCAGGGGTTCGGATACCAATAGAGGTCCGATTCGCCGCTACCTAGCCGCCGCTGGAACAGCAGCCAGGCGGTATCCTGGGGATTGGTCGACGGGTTCCACCAGCTGTCTCCATCGACGAACACCGAGCGGTACGGCCCCATGCCCATCGCCGGGTCGAGATCGGGCATCGGCTCGCCGTCGGGCAGGCGATTGACGTCGGTCCACAGCCGCAATTGCGCCTGGGGCGACCAGGTGAAGCCCTGTCCGCTCAGCGCGCTGGCGAAATAGTCGGCGCCACCGTTGCCGACATTGCCGCCGCAATCGTTGAGGAATTCGACCAGCGTCCCCTGATAGGGCACGTTCCACTCGATGCTGTCGTCGGTCTGCACGCTCTGCCCGGGCCGGGTCGTCGCGGCGGCAACCGCGTCGACAAAGGGCTGATAAGCCGTGTTGAAATCGGACAGGTCACCCGCGTTGCCGCGCTCGATCGGCCCCATCAACGTCAGATAATACATCATCGGACCGCCCGAGACGTTGGTGATCACGACGTTGGGCGGCAGCATGTTGACCGGCGTGTTGATCGTCACGGCCGACGCCGTACCGGCGCCCGGATCGGCGTCGGTATAGGTGAAGCTGTCCGTCGAATAGGGCATGCCGCGCAGCAGGGCGAGCTGCGCGATGCGGTTCTCCCGCCAGGTATTGAGCGTGCGCAGCGCGCCCGCGCGATCGCCCTGACTGTTCATCCACTCGACGCAATACATCACCGATTGCGCCTGCTGCGCGTCGATGAACGCCCAATGCTGCGCGATCGCCACCGCTGCCGCCGGGCCGAAGAACGGATAATGCGTGTGGACGACCTGGTTCCAGGCCTCGATCACCCCGGTCGCGCCCGCCACGCCCGTCAGCGAATTGTTCCAGGTCGCCGGTGCCGAGACGATCGATTGACCCAGTTGCGCCAGGATCGCCGCACGCTGCGTCTGCGCGTCCGCCGGAGTCGTCGCCGACGCCAGGTCGTTGAACATTCCGAGCAATGTCTGGTTGGTATCGATCAGCGTTTCGATCGGTGCCGCGACGACGTCATATTGAACCTGGCTGATCGCCTGATCCATATCGCTCTTGAGCTGGTTGATCGATTGCTGGAGCACGCCGATCGCCTGCAGGATCTGGCCGAGCATCGCTTCCATGTCGGCAGTCGGGTCGTCGCCCAGCCCGACGGCGGACAGGAACTGACCGAAGGCGAAGGCGCCGATCGGTCCGGCCGCCGACTCGGCCAACTGGCCGCCGAGTGTTTCGGCCGCCCCTTCCCAAACACTCGCCATCGCCTGTCTCCCGCAAGAAAGCACGTCGCCGCGCGCCGGCGGCATATCGTGACGGGAGTGAAATGAAAAGCAAAGGTATGGGAAATGCGTTTTAAATGGACGCTTTATCGGTCGACGCGCCCGCCGCTCAGGCCTTGCCGAGCTTGTCCTTGAGCGCCGCGAGCGCGCCGAACGGGCCAGCCTCCTCCTCGCTCAGCACGCCCGACTCCCGTAGCGTCGCCTCGGCATTGGGCCCGCGCGGAAAGGGGTCGAGCGCCAGCGCCATCGTCTCGGCCGCGACCTCGCCCAGGTCGATCGCGCCGCCGCCATAGGCGATGACGTCGATATCACCGTCGCCGAGTTCGATCTCTTCCTGACCCGCCTCGTCATCGGGCACGAAGCGCAGCGCGACCGATTCGTCGACGCGCGCGGGCAGCGGATCGCCGGTGATGCTGCACGCCTGGGTCAGCGCCGCCTCGACCCGCCCGTCGGCGACGATCCCCGCGGCATCCCGGCGCAGTGTGAAGTCGCCGCTCAGCCGCTCGATATCGACCAGCCCGAATCGCCTCGCCAGCGCAGCGCGTTCGCCGGCATCGGCCTCGATCCGCACCACGCGCGGCTCGTCGCCGATCGTATCGGCGCGTTGCGGTCGGGCGAATTCGGGAGCCGTCACGGCAGTTCGCCTGCAATCAGGCGATCGAGCGCGACGCCGTCGAGACCGGTACGGAACGCCACCAGCTCGCGCTCGACATGCGCCACCGCTTCGACAGCGGGTTCTTCGCCGCGGTAGAGGTTGCGCACCAGCGCGGGCTTGATGTCGCCCGCCTGGAGGCCGTCGCGATACGCGCCGAGGCGGCCGCCGAGCATCCCCATCATCCGTCCGACATGCTTGCCGACCAAGAGGTCGCCGATCCCGATCTCGCGCAATTGCGGATCCATGTCGTCGACGAACGCTTCGGACAGATGCGTGGCGGCCGCCGCCCCGGCCGGATCCGATTCCAGCTGCAGCATCACCATCGCCAGCACCGCGGCGATCATGTCGAACCGGCCGTCGACCGTGTCGGCGACCCCGCCGTCGAGAAACCAGTGCGGCTGGCGCGCCCGCGCCACCACGGCGGCGTAGAGCGCCGCGGTTTCGTCACGTCTTGCCCTGAACCTGTCGAAAAAACCCATCAATCCTGCCCTTGGGACCCGCGACGGGCCGTTTGCGGGCAGCGGCCTTGTGCCGTCCGCCCCGCCCGCATATTGAGGCGATCGGCGCGCGATGCAAATGCGCCGGGTATTTGGCGTCGGCGCACGGAGAATGGAATGGTGAAGGCAGTCCGGATGGTTGGTCGGTTCGGCGGCCTGACCGCGGTAATCGCGGTCGTGGCGCTCGCCGGCGGCTGCACGTCGCTGCGCTCGCACCAGGGCTATATCATCGACGCCGACCTGGTGAATTCGGTCCAGCCGGGGGTCGATAACCGCGCCTCGGTGATGCAGACGCTCGGCAAGCCGAGCTTCGCCAGCCAGTTCAACGAAGGCGAATGGTATTATGTCGCGCGCGACAGCCGCAACCTCGCCTATATGAACCCCAAGGCCCAGACCCAGGTCACGCTGAAGATCGCGTTCGACCCGAAGGGCGTGGTGTCGAACATCACGCGCACGGGGCTGGATCAGGTCACCTCGATCTCGCCATACAAGAAAACCACGCCGACCCTAGGGCGCAAGCGCAGCTTCTTCGAAGAGCTGTTCGGCAATATCGGCACGGTCGGCGCCGCGGGTGCCGGCACCGGTGGCGGCGACGACAGCCAGCCGTAAACACAGCTTTCGAATTGCTTCTATATCGTCATGCCGGGCTCGATTCGGCAGAGGCGCCGCGCGCACTGTTCGGCTCGCCGAAACCGCGCCACGCGGGTCGCGCGTGCCTGTCCCGACCCTTGCTCTAACCTGACCGAAGCGTTCCCCGCCGGTTCAGTCTCGCGGGCTTAATCCTCTTCCCATGGCGGCGCGACCGACGCGCCGTCCGGACAAGTAGGGAGAAGATCATGCGTAAACTGATCCTCACCGCGCTGATCGCGGCGACCGTCATGCCGGTCGCCGCGCAGGCGCAATCGTGGGAAGGGCGGCGCGACCGCCGCGACGTGCGCGAGGATCGCCGCGACCTGCGCGAGGACCGCCGCGACTTGCGCCGCGATCAGCGCGACTGGCGCGATGACCGTAATCGCCGCTGGGGCGACAACGACTGGCGCGACTGGCGCAATCGCAACCGCGGCATCTATTCGCGCGGCGGCTGGCGTGCGCCGTTCCGTTACTATGCCTTCCGCCCCGGCGTGCGCATCGCGCCGACCTATTGGGGCTCGGCCTATTGGATCAACGATCCGTGGCGCTATCGCCTGCCGCCCGCCGGCTACGGCCAGCGCTGGGTGCGCCATTATGACGACGTCCTGCTGATCGATACGCGCCGCGGGATCGTGCTGCGCGTCATCAACCACTTCTACTGGTAAGCTCCCAGTGGAAGGCGGGGCGTCCGGGCGATTTCAATGCCCGCCCGGACGCCCCTTTTTTTGCGTCCGCGCACCAGCCATTCGCGAACGAGGCGAGCTTAGTTGCCCGTGATCAGGCGACCCAGCGGCGCCAGAGGACCGACCGGAATGAAGTCGTAGGCGGCGAACCCTTCGACGACGATCGGCATCGCTTCGACCACCGCCTTCGCCGCCTCGGCGGTCTCGACGTTCATCAGGAAGACGGGGCCGATCTTGCCGTCGTGGCGGAACCAGAATTGCTCGATCACGCCATCGAGATAGAGCTGCAGGGTGTGCGGCACTTCCTTGGACATGACCTGTGCGCGCTGCTCATCCGACGGCGGTTTGACGATCGCGCCGATGGCCAGGACTTTCATGGGGAACTCTCCTCAAAGGGGATCGATCGGGGGTGATCGACTATCCCGTATCTAGCCATCGGCCGTAATTGGCGGTATTGTCGTAACTGACAATATTGAGGCCATTTACGCCATGAACATTGCTGTGCTCGTACTGGACGGCGCGTTCGACATCGGGCTGACTGCCGTGCTCGACGCGCTGCGGATCGCCAACAATCTGGCCGGCGTGCAGGAGATGGCGCCGCCGTTCGACGTGTCGATCGTCGGCATGACCCGGAAAGTGCGCTCGGCCGGCGGGCTGATCGTCCCGGCCGAGCCGGTGCGGCCGGACCTCAAGCCCAACTGGGTGATCGTGCCGGCGCTGGGCACGTCCACTCCCGATCGGCTCATTCCCGCTTTGGCGCGGCCCGACGTCCGGCGTGCGGTCGCCCAGCTGCGGCAATGGCATGCCGAAGGCGCGCGGATCGCCGCGTCGTGCATCGGCACCTTTGTCGTCGCCGAAACCGGGCTGCCCTATCACCGCGAGGCGACCACGACCTGGTTCCTCTCGCCTTTGTTCCGCCAGCGCTATCCCGAGGTGCTGCTCGACGAATCGCGGATGCTCGTGCCGACCGGGATCGGGGTGACCGCCGGCGCCGCGATGGGGCATCTCGACCTCGCCTTGTGGCTGATCCGCCAGGCCAGCCCGGAACTGGCGTCTGTCGTGTCGCGCTACCTGCTGGCGGACATCCGCTCGTCGCAGGCGACCTACATCATCCCCAACCATCTCGCGCAGGCCGACCCGCTGATCCTTCGCTTCGAGCGCTGGGCGCGCGAGCATCTGCGCCACGGCCTCTCGCTACAAACCGCCGCCAAGGCGCTGGCGACGAGCCCGCGCTCGCTGCAGCGCCGGTGCCAGGCGGTGCTCGGCCGCTCGCCGCTCGCCTATTTCCAGGATCTGCGCGTCGAACGCGCGCGATCACTGCTCCACGGCAGCGGCATGGACGTCGACGCGATCGCCGCCGAGGTCGGCTATGTCGACGGCGCGACCCTGCGCACCTTGCTGCGCGAGCGGCTGGGGCGCGGGGTGCGCGAGCTACGCGCCGACCTACGCTGACTTCAGGACGGCGATCGTTCGAAACGGACCTCGCCGGAATCCGATAGCCCGGCCTTGGTCCAGCCCGCACTCAGGTAGAATTGCTCGGCACGCGTGCCGGGGCGCGGTCGTCAGCGAGAGGCCGCTCATTCCGTGGCGTCGTGCCCAATCCAGCAAGGCGCCGTGCAACGCCCTGCCGATGCCCGCGCCTTCGTGATCGGGGTGGACGAACAGCGCCCAGACGCTCGCATCCCTCTCGTCCAAGATGGCAAAGCCGAAGACGAGCCGCTCCGCACCCACGGCAACCCAGGCCGATCCGGCCTCGACATAACGCACGTACGATTCTTCGGTGACCCGCGCGGGATTGCTCAACCGGTTTTCGCGCACGGCCAGCCGGAGGCTGTGCATGGCCGCGATGTCAGCAAGCACGGCGGTATCGATGCAAAAGGTCGCGCCGACACCTCGCACGCGATCGCACAGTTCGCAATCGAGCGCCGGTCTGCGTTAGAAATCCCGCAGCCGGTCGTCGTCGATGATTGTGCAACGCGTCCCACGCGCGCTCGCCAAGGGACAGAGCGCCCGGTTGTAGCGTCGCGCCCATTCGACCATCCGGTGTTCGCAATCCGTCATCGGAGCGCTGGCATCGGCAGCAGGCGACGGCCTGAACGGCTGGTCACCGATCGGTTTCAAGACCGGACCCTTGCCGTCAACCGGAAGGTCGGTCTGGACGCCCGGCGTCCGCATCGCCGCGCCGCCGCCACGGACATAATAATAGAAGCCGAGATCTCCCTTTGCCGCAGCCGCACGCGCTTCCGAGCTGGCGTCGCTGCCATGACCCTTGAGACACGACAGGTCAGACCCCCGGTTGCAGCCCGCGAGCAGCGACAAAGCAATACCGACGACAGCGAAACGGATGTCCATTTTCATCGCATCGTGAATACCACCTGGTCGACCACTTTCCCCGACAGGTCGAGCAACGCCAGCCGATGCCTTCCCGGTCCCGGCAGGATCAGCGGCGCGGTGCTGGCGTCGCCCAGATCCTGTTTGTCGAGCACCAGCCGGTGGGTGATCGCGTCGCCCGACACCGCGACCGCGAGCCGCTGGCGATCCATCGGGATGTCGGGGTCGATCGCATAGACACTGCCCGAGACGGGATTGGTGATGCGCGGGCGGCGCGAGGTGTCGGGCGCGGCGGCGACCAGGTTCATGCCGGTGCCGGCGAGGAAATATTCGCGCCGCGGCTGCTCGATATTGTCGGCGAAGCGGATCGCGCGCGCTTCGATCCCGCCCGGCATCGGCGGTGCCTTGCTCGGGCTGTCGGCGTGGAGCGCGAGCATCACGTCGCGCCACACCGGCGCCGCACCGCTGGTCCCCGACACCGCGCGCATCGGGTCGCCTTCCATGTTCCCGACCCACACCGCGACAGTGTAGCGGTCGGAGAAACCGACGCACCAATTGTCGCGCATCGCCTTCGACGTGCCGGTCTTCACCGCCGCCCAGAACGGCAGCCGCAGCGACGAATCGAGCCCGAAGGTCACCGCGCGCGCATTGGGATCGGCCATCATGTCGGCGACGATCCACGCGGCCTGCGGCGTGGTGACGCGGCGCGGGGTCGGGCGCGGGTCGCCCGCCAGCATCCGGACCGGGGCCCAGCGGCCGCCATTGGCCAGGCTGCGATAGGCGTCGGCCTGTTCGAGCAGGGTAACCTCGGCCGAGCCCAGCGCGAGCGAATAGCCGTAATAATCGCCGTCCTCGACCAGCCCCTGATAGCCGGTGTCCCATAGCCGATCGCGAAACGAATCCACCCCGACCAACAGCAGGGTGCGCACCGCGGGCACGTTGAGCGAGCCGGCCAGCGCCGAGCGCGCCGACACCGGTCCCTTGAACCCCTTGTCGTAATTCTGCGGCACGTAGAGGCCCGAGGCGGTGTCGAGCTGGACCGGCGAATCGTCGAGGATCGACGCCGGGGTCAGATAGCCCTTCTCGATCGCCTCGGCGTAGAGGAACGGCTTGAGCGTCGACCCGGCCTGGCGGTACGACCCGGCGCCGTCGACCGCGGCCGCGGTCGAATTGCCGCCGATCCCGCCGACATAGGCCAGCACGTCCCCGCTCGCATTGTCGAGCACCACCACCGCGCCGTCGCGCGCGCGACTCCCGCCCAGCCCCTCGAGCTGGCGTTTCAAGGCACCGATCGCGATCCGCTGGATGTCGGCGTCGAGCGTGGTCGCGACGCGCATCCCGGGCTTGGTCAGCAATTTGTTGGCGAGGTGCGGCGCCAGCCCCGGATCGAGCGCCAGGCTGCGCGCGGGGCCGAGCATCGAATAGGCCTCGCCCTCGAACCGCGAGCAATCCTTCTCGCGGCTGAGCCGGCAAGCCCGCCGAGCCACCGTGGTCGCGCCCGCCTGCGGATCGGGCAGCAACGCTGCGAGCATCAGCGCGTCATCGCGGCTCAGCGCATCGGGCGTCTTGCCGAACAGTCCCAGCGCGGCGGCACCGATCCCCTGTGCCTCGCCACGGAATCCGGCGAGGTTGAGATAGCCTTCGAGGATCTGATCCTTGGTCCAGCCGCTCTCGACCGCCATGCCCGCGCGCATCTGGCGGACCTTGTCCAGCCAGCCGCGCGCGCCGGGCCGCGCGAGGTCGGGCGATAGGAACCCGGCCAATTGCATGCTGAGCGTCGAGGCACCGCGCGACTTGCGCCCCTCGATCCGGTCGCGCAGCGCGCCCAGGGTCGCCAGCCAGTCGATGCCCCAATGGCCGTAGAAGCGGTGGTCCTCCGCTGCGACCAGCGTCGTCCGGGTCGAATCGGCCACCTTGTCGAGCATCACCCAGGCGAGCCGGCGCCGCGCGAAATCGACCCGCGACGAATCGATCAGCACGCCATGGCGATCGTAAAGCCACGCCTCGGACGATTTCCAATTGGCGCGGACGTCGCGATAGCCGGGGATCGGCGGCGGTAGGGTCAGGTAATCGACCACCCCGCCGGCGACGACGAGCAGGCCGAGCGCCGCCACCGCCCATTGCCCGCGGCTGCGCGGACGACGCTCGACCAGCCAGCGCCCGATCGCCGCGATGCGCTCATCGACCGCCGTTTCGACGCCCCGCACCCATGCCAGGACCGCGCTTACGCGGTCACGCCACCCGATCATCGCGTCGCGCCCATCGCCCTCACTTCTGCACGATGGTCATCGGCGCGTTGGGCAATTGGGCGTTGATCGCGGGCGAATACATCGCCTCGACCCGCGTCGACGGCATGCTGAACCTGCCCGCCCCGTTGAGGCGCATCAGATAGACGATGGCGAAATTACCGCGCGGGACCCAGTCGAAATAGCCGCGCCACGAATCGCGGCGACGCTCGATATAGGCGGGCGAGACGCCGGCCTGGACATCCCACACTTTGCCGTCGCTGTCGGTCACGCTGAACCGCGTGCCGCCGCCCGCCTGCTCCTGGCCGGCGAGCATCTGCGACTGGCCGCCGAGGTCGCTGACGAGTGTCGCGCCCGCCGGGATCGGGTCGTTGACCACCACCCAGTTGCGCTCGGCGGTCGCCTCGACCAGCAAGGTCACCTTGAGCACGTCGCCGCGGCTGTACTGGCCCTTCACGCGCTGGCTCACGGGCTCGACCTTCTTCGATACCCTGTAGCCCGCGAACAACGGCTGGGTCAGCGGTACCGCGGCCGAGACCTGGACCGTCGCCCAGGGTCCCGCGCCCGCCGATTGCCGCAGCAGCAACGGCGTCTGCACCGCGGGCAGCGCAAAGCTCGCCTTGCGCGCGTCGGCGGCGAGCGGCCATGCCTTCACGACCGACTGCTGTCCGAACGTCAGGCTGGTCGTCCCCAGGATCGCGCTCGCCGGATAGAGCCCGCCGAACTTCTTCGCGGCGATCGTGCCCCAGGCATTGGCGGTGGTCGTGTCCCAGCGCCCGCGCTGCTGGCGCAGCGACACGCCGACCATCATCTTGGGCGCGTCGTCGTTCCAGCCGGGCCGGCCGAGCGTCGCGATCACCGCCTTGATCGCCCCTTCGTCGCCCGACGACATCAGCCACCAGGGCGCGTTCGACTGATCCGAGAGATCGAGCCGCGTCCCTTCATAGACCAGCCGCGTGCGCAGCTCGTTCTCGGCGACCCCGCGCAGCGCGTTGGCGTTGGCCAGCCCCGGCACCTTGTCGAGCGCGACGAGATAGTCGGCGAGCTGCGACGTCGGCATTTCGCGCGGGATGATGCCGATCGCGCCGAGCATGTTCGGCGTCGCCGCCCCGGCGCGGGCGAGCGCGTTGAACGCGTTCAGCCGCTGCAGGCGGACGTCGCCATAATCCTCGTGCCTCAGGCGCCCGTCGATCACCGCCTTCATCCCCTCGACCATCCGCGTCTTGGCCGCGTCGGGGATCGGCAGGCCGGCGTCGCTGGTCAGTTCGAGGACGTAGGCGGTGAGCGCCTCCGACCCCTTGAGCGACCCTTGCGGCCAATAGCGCAGCAGGCCGTCATCGGCCTGATAAGCCGGGATCTCGCCCGCCAGCTGGGTCCAGCCGGCGGTGTCGCCCAGGGCGACGATCCGGCTCAGCCTTTGCTCGAAACAATCATAGGGATAGGCCGCCATGAAGCGGCGCACGCCCTCGAGCGGCGGCGCCAGGCTGTCGTCGAGCTTGATGTCGACCACGCCATAGCCGGGGATCGCGCCCCTGGGCGGGGTGATCGGGATCGAGGTATTGGGCCCGACCCGCGCGAGCGTCGCCGCCCACACTTCGGTCGGCACCGCCGGCACGACGTCCTGCGTCGTGGTCAGCGTGTCGACCGCCTTGCCGTCCGCCGATTTGGCGCTGACCGTCCATTTGAGCTGCCCGCCCTGCGGCGGCGCGGTCAGGTTCCAGGCGACCGGCGTCGCGCCGCCCGCCGGGATCGTCACCGTGATCGCATTGCCCTTGGCGATCGCCGGCTGGAGCTGGACGTTGGCGGTCACCGTCATCGGCTTGTCCGAACCGTTGCGCAGCGTGAAGCCCGCCGCATACCAATCGCCGGTACGCACCAGGCTGGGCAGGCCGGCATAGACGGTCAGGTCCTGCGCGGTGCGGATGTCGGTGCTGCCGGTGCCGAACAATTGCGCGCCATCGGTCGCGATCGCCACCAGCTTGAAGCTCGACAGCGCATCGTTGAGCTGGACCGGCACCCGGGCATGGCCATTGCCGTCGAGCGTGACGCGGCCCTTCCACAACAGCACCGGCTGGAAATTCTCGCGGTTCAAGCCCGACAGGTCCCCGCCACCGCCGCCGCCGGCCTCGACCGCTTTCTTGCCGTAATGGCGCTTGCCGACCACCTGGGTCTGCGCGGTCGCGGTCAGCACCGACAGCGGGCGGTCGCCCATCATCGCGTCGAGCACGTTCCAGCTGTCGTTGGGCGCCAGTTGCAGCAGCGCCTGGTCGACGGCGGCGAACGCGACCTCGGCGGTCTTGGCTGGCTTGCCGTCGGGGTCCCTGACCGCAACGTCGACCGTCGCGGTGTCGCGCGCGGCATAGCGTTCCTTGTTGGCCTTGACCGTGACGCCGAGCTGGTGCGCTTCCCACCCGACCTTCACCTTGGCGATGCCGAGCCGGTAGCTCGGCTTGGCGAGGTCGACCAACGCGGTCGGTTCCTGCGCCTCGGTCGGCGCGCTGGTGAAGCCGAGCGCCTTGCCGATGCCTTGCAGCCAGCTCCACACCCCCGATTGCGCGCGGCCGCGCACCGCCATCACCGAGACGAACACATCGGGCGCGTAGCTGCCCGGCATCTTGACCTCGACCACCGGATTGGCACCCGACAGCTTGGTCACGAAGCTCGACAGCACGCCTTCGCGCTCGACCGTCACCAGCGCCTCGGCCTCGCGGAACGGCATGCGGACCTGGAAGCGCGCGGTCTCGCCGGCCTTGTAGGCCTGTTTTTCGGGGACGACGTCCATGCGGTCGCCATTGTCGCCGCCGAACCACCAATCGTCGTCGCCCGCTAGCCACACCGAGCGCACCGCGCGCGAGACATTGCCGTCGGCATCGCGCGTGGTCGCGACGATATAGACTTCCCCCGACACGCCCGGGTCGATCGTGCATCGGGCGAGGCCGAGCTCGTCGGTGGTCGCGTTGCACGAGCCGCCGAGCTTGGTCGTCTTCATCTGGTTGTCATAGGCGTAGAAGCCGCCGATCAGCCGCCGCCGCGCGGTCAGCACCTGGCGGCTGTAGAGCGCGACGGAGATCGCCTGGCCCTTCTTGGGCTTGTTGTCGGTATCGAGCGCGACGAAGCTCAGCCGCAGATCGTCCTGCTTCATCAGCCAGCCGTCGGTCTTGGCCCCCAATTGCACCGCCGAGGGGAAGATCGGGATGCGCTTCGACGCGGTCAGCACCTCGCCATTGGCGTCCTGATAATCCATCTCGACCAGCATGTCGGTCGCCTGGTCGAGCGCGGGCACATCGATCGAGGTGCGCGTCGTGCCGTCGCCGCCCAGGGTCGCGGGCAGGGTCTGGGTCGGGGGCAGCGGCGCGCTTTCCTCTTCGCCGTCGCCGTTGAGCGGCTTGGTCCCTTCCTTCACGTCGGTCCCGCCGAACGTGTAGCTGTCGTAGCCGGTGGGGGTCGCGGTGCGACCGAAATAGCCGACGCGCATCTCGACCGGCAGGTTCGACGCGCCGCCGCCGGCGAGATAGCCGACGAACAGGTCGAGCGGCAGCGACTTGGGCCGGATCGCGGCCTCCTTGGGGCCGGTCACGGTCGCGCGCATCGTCGGCAATTTGTATTCGTCGACCTTGAACGACTGGCCGGTCGAGATCGTCTTGTCGCCGTCGATCACCGAGATGTCGTAATCGCCCATCGGCGCGCCCTGCGGCGCGGTCCATTCGGTCTCGCCGATGCCATTGGCGTCGATCGTCAGCGGCAGGTCGAACTGCGTGTCCGACCCACGATGCGACAGCCGGAGCGTGCCGGTGAAGCCCGGCGCCAGCGAGAAGCCCGTCCCGTTGGGCTGGCGCAGGATGTGCTTCATGTGGATCGTCTCGCCCTGGCGGACGAGCGCGCGGTCGAACACGGTGTGGAACACGTCGCCGGACGCCGAATAGCCGTACGGCAGGTCGAAATCGTACGGGCGGATGCCTTCGCCCCAATCGGTCAGCGTGAAGCTGAAATCGTCGCCGGCGCGCGCCGAGACCATCAGCGGATGCTGCTGGTAGCTGCTCTCGCACCCGCCATAGGTTTCGGGTTCGGGAAGCCCGGCGGGAATGAACACCGCGCCCGACCGGTCGGTCCTGCCGTTGGCGAGCAATTGTCCGGTGCAGCTGTCGGTCACCGCGACCGCGGCGTTGGCCACGGGCAGGCCGCTGTCGAGATTGGTCACCCAGGCCAGGCTCTTTTCGCGGCCCCATTTGAAATGGACCGCCATGTTGGTGACGAGCGCGGCGGTCGCGACGTAGCGCGGCGCCTTGCGGCCGAGCAACGCCTGGCCGAGCACCGGGCTGGCCAGCTCGACGACATAGAATCCGGGCTTGGTCAGCGGGATGCCGACCACCTCGAAATCCTTGCCCTTGCCGGGCAGTCCGATCTTCATCGCCGCGCCGGCATTCTCACCAGTCAGGATCGGGGTCGCGCCGGTATTCTGGATATGGCCGACGATCTCGTCGCCCTTCTTGATGTCGTCGATCTTGGTGTCGTCGGCCGAGTTCACCGTGCGCAGCCATTCGGCGATCTTGCCGTCCGATCCCTCGACGCGCAGCGACTGGCCACCGACCGACAGATTCTGCCCCTGGAGCGCCGGCTCGACGTTGCGCACCGTCACCGGCAGCACGCCGCCTTCCTTGGCCTCGAGGATGCCGAAGCCCGCGGCGAACTTCACCAAGGGCGGCGCCTGGTCGATGCGGATGTCGAGCGGGAAGCGCTCGGCATTGGTCAGGGGCCGCCCGCTCTCATCCTTGACCGCGGCGGGAATCGAGACCTTGGCGGTGGTCGCATAGGGCATCGGTGCTGCGAAGGTGATGTCGCTGATCGTCGCCTTTTTCTGCTCGTCCTTGTCGAAGACGGGCGCGATCACCGTGCCGTTGGCGGTGGTGATCTTCATCTGCTTGGCCAGCGTCATCGGGATCGGCGCGGTGAAGCGCAGATACGCCTTCTCGACGGGGTTGCACCCGGCCTGGGCATTGGTCCGGCTGCATTCGAAGCGCGCCGCGAACGGCTTGCGCACGGTGAAGTCGAAACGCTGGTCGGTTCCCGCCGGCTTGCCGCTGGCACTCGCGATCTTGCCCGACCAGACCAAAGACATGTCATGCCCCGGCGGCAGCGGCCGGCGGCAGCGGAGTGCGGTCACACCGGCATAGGTCTTGGCGCGATCGGCCTCGCTCGCCGGCACCGTCGCGGGCAGGCCGCCGCTTTCCAGGAAATTCTGCACCGCGTAATTGTCGTCGGTGCCCATCTCGGCGATCAGCTTGCCCGCGGTGTCGGGCGGCAGCACGTCGACCGGGATCTTCTCGCCCAGCCCGGCGACCGAGCAATAGGCATTGGCACCGACCGATTGCGGCGTCGCCGGCAAATTGGCGGCGACCAGGAAGACCTGGCCCTCCTCGATCTCGTCCGAATCCGACCCCGGCAGGATCGCCTTCGCCATCGGCCCGCCGGCGTCGACCGTGTAGGTGTTGCTGTCGTTGAGCGCATAGCCCGAGACGCTCTTGGTCCCTTCCTTGACCTTGAACTCGCACTTGGTGCCGCCCGGCAATGGGTTGGCGAACTCCCACACAAAAGTCTGCTGGTCCGCCCAGCGCCCCTGGCCGTTGACCGCGCAGGTGACATCGAACGGCGACGGCGCGCGCGGATCCCCCAGCGCGATCATCGGCTGGCTGAAGCGCGCGGTGAACCGCTCGATCGACCCGTTGCCGACCCCGGGGGTGGCGACGGTGATGTGCGGGGAATTGTCGCCGAACGCGAGCGCCGGAGAAAGCAACAGGGCAAGAACCGCGAGACGGGCCGCGAGCTTCATACATCCCCCTTCTGTCGTGGCTTCGGTGAGCGGGCGGAGGGTATCTTAGGCGGGGGGGAAGTCTAGTATGAAAGCGGCATTGGGTAGCGGCGGGTTCGCGCCCCAATGTCGGTCATTCCGGCCGGTCAGACGCAATCCCAGAAGCCGACATTCGTTCAAGTCCGTGATCAAAGTCGGCTAATGGGTGGAGAGCGGATATTCCGTGGCCACGGATCACTCCAAATTTCTTTGTGGGCGGCGACATGACGAGGGTAATGGTTATGGTTCCAGTGCTGACAAGAACTGCAAAGCTACTCAGTAGCATCGCGATCTTGGCGACTTGCCCGGCGGCAGGGCCTGCCGAGCATTTTCGGCCCATGTCCATCTCTGAGATTATTGCAAGCGACACTTTCCCAGACCGTGTGTCGGTGATCGGCTATGCGCGCCGGACCCAGGGAATGGTCGACCTATTTCCTACCAAAATTCAGCGAGACGAGATCGACATAGAGAGTTGCTTGGCGACGGCGCTGACGAGGAGCCAAATCCGTACATTGAAGGTAACTGGGGACTATCGCTGGATATTTGAAGGAAGCGTGACCGCTAATCCGCAGGCTGGCGCTGATGGCGGATTGTTTGACATCAGGATTGATGGGCGGCGATGGTACGGGACCTTTTGCAGAACCGGACGGGTCCTGATTGTCGAGCGAATACGGAAGGTGCCAGCGTGACCCTCCGTGAAGGGTGAGGGATTTTGGTCCGCAACGCGCCCCAATCCCCGTCATTCGACGATTGATTGAGAAGGCCCAAAAGCCGTCATTCGTTCAAGCCGTAGCGGGAATGTCGGCATTGGGCGGGAGGCGGACTATGCGTCTCCTTTCGACCTACTCCCCGAAGTGCGATGACGATGTTCCGATCGACGGCAATGCCTTGCCGAGATGAAGCTAAAAATGAGCTTCGACTATGGAAATCTCCAGTCAGGCTGAAAGTTAAAATCTACCTTTCCATGCTCAACATTGAACTTTTTTGGCGAATTTCCCGGATCAGGAAAAATTAAATTCTGACCATATATCGTTACTATTCCATCAGAATTGAGCGGAGACTGCTGATTATTCACTGAACAGATCGGGCGGTCATAATAACGGCTCTCCCACGAGATAAATACGCACACAGTATAAATTAATTTGCTCTTTACTATGCTTTTAGGCTTTACGGCGATATCAATCTTCGGCGTTTCGACTTTTGGATCAACCGCTAACAAATTGACGCGTTGTACCAGAGGGGAAAATCCTCCATCATCCCCAATTGAGCCAAAAAATATTTCGTTGAAGACTTGTGTGCCAAAGAAAGTATCGTAAGCACCATCGCCATCCGTGTCGGAAAGGCAAGCGAAGGCACTGCCCGCTAACGTGCGTAGAGTGCACGCACTGTGTGAATCATCCTCTAACGGGACCATTAGAGTTGCGCGGGGTATGGCGATCACGGTGATGCCCTTGTGCAACACCGCGGCGTCCTGCTCCAGTCGAAAAAGCTTCGCGGGGACAATTCTGCCAATCGTATAGTAGTCGCCATGCGTTTTACTCGCTTGGCTTTCTGGCGGATCGTTCCCTGGAACGAGCCAGCCGGTGGTGTGCCGCGCGGCCCGTTTTGCAGCGACAGGCGACTGAAGCAGGGACAGCGCTAATAACCCGAACAGTGCATATTTCACCACAAGACCCCCCCGTCACCACTGAGATAACAGCGGCAGCGAAACGTTCAACCAACGGCACCATGCCCGCTTTCGCGGAACCCGAGCCAAGAGCTGACAGTCTACATCCGGCCGGTTCGAGCCGTTGAGATGCCTAACCCGTGAACGTCCGGTTTCGTGGATCGCAATACCAGAAGCTGACTGTCGGCAAACGGCCCACAACCAGCCAAATGGAAGGCGGGCCACGAGGACCCGCCCTCTCCCTCAGCCTCAGCGCGCGCCTCAATAGCCGCCGACACCAGGCCCCCGTCGCACTGGCGTCACAATTCGCGGTCAGGTGCACGAATTCAAGGGTGCCCGCTCCGGTAAAAAGGGCGCCGACAAAGGGGTTATCATCATGAAATATCAGAAGGCCGTCGCCCTGCTTCTCGTCGGGACCGCCAGCGTCGCAGCCGTGCCGTTCGCCAGCGCCCAGACCGCTCCCGCGGCGGCGGCGGACAATGCCGCGGTCGAGTCGGCCAATAATGCGCCGAGCACCGACGGCGACATCATCGTCACCGCGCAGCGCCGTTCGGAAAGCACGATGAACGTGCCGGTGGCCGTCTCGACCATGGCCCCCGAGGCGCTCCACGATTACCAGGCGGCGGGCGCCGACACCCTGCTGTCGCTGTCGGGCAAGGTCCCCGGGCTCTACGTCGAATCGACCACCGGGCGCATCTTCCCGCGCTTCTACATCCGCGGTCTCGGCAATATCGACTTCTACCTCGGCGCCTCGCAGCCGGTGTCGATCATCCAGGACGATGTGGTCAAGGAACATGTCGTGCTCAAGTCGAACCCCGCGTTCGACGTCGGGCAGGTCGAAGTGCTCAAGGGCCCGCAGGGCTCGCTGTTCGGCCGCAACACCACCGCCGGCATCGTCAAGTTCGACAGCGTCCAGCCGAGCGACACGTGGCAGGGCCAGGGCTCGCTCGGTTACGGCACCTACAACAGCGTCAATGCGGATTTCGGCATCGGCGGCCCGCTGACCAAGGGCGGCACCGTCAGCTTCCGCCTGTCGGGCCTGTACCAGCATCGCGACGACTGGATCAGCAACACCTATACCGGCCCGTCCGACGACGGCACCGTGCCCGGCCACAACGTCATGGGCGGGTTCGACGAGCGCGACGTGCGCCTGCAATTGCTGTTCAAGCCGAGCGACGCGTTCAGCCTGCGCGTCTCGGGCCATCTGCGCGATTATTCGGGCACCGCGTCGATCTTCTATCGCGGCTCGATCATCCCCGGGACCAACGCCGTCCCCGCCTCGCTCGACCGTTCGGTGGTCTCGTACGACGAGGCGCAGAACAACCCGCAGGCGTACAAGAACCAGGGCGTGTCGGTGAAGGCCGATTACGATTTCGGCGCCGCGACGCTGACCTCGATCACCGCCTGGGAGCATGCCTCGGGCTATAGCCGCGGCGATACCGATGGCGGTGCGGCGGCCAATTTCGGCGGCATTCCGACCACCGTTCCCGGCGGCATCTGCGCTGCCGGCTGCGGCGAGTCGCAGGGCCGCCTGCGCGGGCTCGACCAATGGACCCAGGAACTGCGCCTCGCCAGCCCGAACACCGGGCGCTTCAAGTGGCAGGTCGGCGGCATCTATTTCGATGCGCGCGACAATACCGAGTTCGACCAGCGCTCGTTCTTCCTGGTCAACAATTCGCTCGGCACCGCGCCCAACAAGAACAATTTCGTGCTGCTGCACGACGTCAACACCAGCTGGGCGGCGTTCGGCCAGGCGAGCTACCAGCTCACCGACCAGCTGACACTGAGCGCCGGCGCGCGCATCACCAACGACACCAAGAGCACCAACCTGCTGCTCCACCCGAACTTCGACAATCTGGTGGTGCCGTCGACCGCGCCGACCTCGTCCTACGCCTGTGGTGCGGCGACCTATTGCCGGCTGTCCGATACCCAGCCGAGCTGGGACGTCAGCCTGCTCTGGCGTCCGGACCACGACGTGAGCTTCTACGCGCGCTACGCCCGCGGTTTCCGCGGCCCGACCGTGCAGGGCCGCTCGGCGGTGTTCGCCTCGGCCTATTCGACCGCCAATTCGGAAAAGAACACCAGCTATGAAGCGGGCATCAAGACCGCGTTCGCCAACGATCGCGTCCACTTCAACGTCGCCGGCTTCTACTACGATATCGACAACATCCAGCTGAACGGCAACGACAGCAACGGCAACGGCGTGCTGTTCAACGGCAACAAGGGCAAGGGATACGGCGTCGAGGCCGAGCTCGAGGCGCGGCCGACCAACAACTTCCGCGTCAATGTCGGGCTCAGCCTGCTCCACACCGAGATCAACGCGCCCAACGTCTATGCCCAGGTCGGCGCGGCGGGCGGCGTGCTGTCGGAAACGGTGCTCAACCCGGTGGTCAAGGTCGGCAGCAACTATTACGCCAACATCAACGGCAACCCGTTCCCCAACGCGCCCGACTACAACATCAACGTCAGCGCGCGCTACGACCTGCCGCTGGGCGGGGAGAGCAAGCTGTTCGTCGCCGGCGACTTCAACATCCAGGGCAAGACCGACATGGTGCTCTATCGCGCGGTCGAATACACCGCCGACGGCAATTACGAACTGGGCGGCAAGATCGGCTATGCCTGGGGCAAGTACGAACTGGCGGTGTTCGCCCGCAACCTGACCAACACCAAGAACCTGATCGGCGTGATCGACACCTCGAACTACCGCGCGGGGATCTACAACGATCCGCGCGTGATCGGCGTGTCGATCAGCGGGTCGTTCCGCTGAGGTTCGAGGGCGTGTGCCGCGGGCGAAGCACCCGCGGTACACGCCCTGTGTTCTATTCGACCTGACGACGGGGATCGGCGGGCAATTCCTCGATCCCCACGCTCGCCTGCGACCGGTAGCGGCGGGAAGGTTCGCCGCCCGCGAACGACGAATTGGTCGAGAGCCTTGATAGGAAGTCGACGGAGCCGCGGGTGTCCGAGGCTCCGTCTCGCATCGATGTCGCGCCTCAATAGGCCGCCGAAACCGTCAGGAACCACTGCCGCGGCGCGATCGGGTAGGCCGAATAACTGTTGGTCGGCGATCCGATCGACAGGCTCGACACGCCCTTCTCGTCGGTCAGGTTGGTGACGTTGAGCGACACCTCCACCTTGCGCAGCGGCAGGACGTTGTCCGGCACCTTCGCGGCGAGGCGCAGTGAGGTCATGAAATAGGACGGCACGCTGGCGTCGTCGGTGAAGGTGGCGAAGCGGCGGCCGACGAAATCGCCGATCACCTGCGCCTCGAACGGCCCGACCGCCAGGGTCGCGACGGTCTTGTTCATCCATTTGGGCGTCCCGGGCAGCTGCTTGCCGCAGGTCGGGACGACGCCGGCGGTGACGAGATAGCCGCCGATACAGGTGCCGGTGGCGGCGCCGATGCCGGTCGCCGCCGCCGAATAGTCGCTCTGGTATTTCGACAGATTGTACGAGGTCGCGTTGTAGAGCGAGAAGATGCGGCCGACGCGGAAGGTGAAGGCGGCGTCGACGCCGTCGGTATGGACGTCGCCGACGTTGACCAGGATCGACGTGCCGCCGGTGATCCCGCTGCCGGCGATGCCGCCCGGGTTGGTCGAGATCGCCAGCAGGCGGTTGTTGAACACGACGTGGTAATAATTGACCTGCGCGTTGAACCCGATCCCGCCGCCGAAGCTGCGGCTGGAGCGCAGGCCGCCTTCATAGGTCCAACTGCTCTCAGGCTTGCCCTGGTCGGCGAAGGCGTCGAACGCCGCCTGACTGCCAGTGAACCACGGGCCGCCGCCGCCCGCCAGATATGCCTGATACTGGCGCAAATTCTTCTGGACGTTGAAATAGAGCTGTTCGTGGCCATGGAAATCATAGCTCGCCCCAGCCGCGGGCAGGAACCAGTTGAACGTGTCGATCTTGCCCTGGGGCAGACCACCGGAAAGGCCTGAGAGCGAGCCGGCGACCGGCTGGATCGGAAACCAGCCGTTGGCCCATTGCGCGCTGGTCTTGAAGCCGGCGTTGACGAGCAGCTTGTCGGTAACCTGCCAGCTGTCCTGGAGGTGGAGCTGCAGCTGGTTGATCCGCGCCTCACCCTGATATTGGGTGAACAGCGGGGCTTCGGCGTCGAGCGGGCGGATGTACGGGGTGCTCGAAGCGGGATTGGTGACATCGACCGCGTACCAGCGGCGGTATTGCGTCGTGCTGTTGCGCTCGAACCAGCCGCCGAGTTCGATCTTGTGGTTGCCGAGGTTCATGTCGAGCGCGGAGACGATGCCGCCGCGGTCGATGCGATATTCGGTGGTGCGGGTGATGAGCCCCGAACCGCCGGTCGCCGCGACCAGTGCGGCGCCGACCGCCGCCGCCTGGGCGTCGGTCATCGCGCTGCACGCCACGGGGCGGACGCCGTTGGCGTTGCCGCCGAACTGGCATTTGTTCGCGGCCTCGCTAGCATAATTGGGATCGAGATAGGGCTGCGCGGTGGTGATCGACTGGCCGAGCGGGCCGGCGACGACGCCGACCCCGTCATTGTGATGGAAATAGCCCATGGTCGACCAGGTGATGCGGTCCGACAGATGCGCGTCGTAGCGCATGTAGAGGAGATAGTCGGTGCGCTGCGCGTCCGAATAATAATTGCGGTAATTGCTGCCCTGCGCCGCCGGCGAATTGCCCCGCGCGTTGAGATAGGACGTCCGATAGGCGTCGAAGTCCGGATAGAAGAACGGCTTGGTATAAGGCGTGTAGAGCTGGACCTGCGTCGCGGTGCCGCCCGCCGACGGCTTGAAGAACACCGTCGCGTCCTCGTTCGGCTGGGTCATGTCGTTATAGTCGAAGAACAGCGTCAGCTTGCCGCCCTTGTCGTCGTGCACGAACTTGGCGTTGGCCTGATAGCCGCCCTGGACGCCGTCGAAGTCCCAGGCCCGGGCACGCTGGCGCGCCGCCGAGACATAGGCCGAGTTGCTGCCGTCCTTGCCGAACGCGCCGCTGTCGATGCGCACGAAGGTGCGCGACGTGCCGAAGCTGCCGACGGTCTGGGCAGCCTGGGTGCCGAACCGGCCCAGCGGATCGGACGAATAGGTCTCGACGGTGCCACCGAGGTTGCTGTTCGACGCGGTGGCGAGGTCGCCGGCGCCGGTCGACACGACCACGCGGCCGACATTCTCCGAGATGACCGCGCGCTGCGGGGCGAGGCCGTTGTAATTGCCGTAGCTCTGGTCGCCCAGCGGCACCCCGTCCATCGTATAGCCGAGCTGGTTGGCGGCGAATCCGTGGATGAAGATCTGCGCGTTCTGCTCGTTATAGCCCCAGGGATCGGCAGTGACGTAGAGCACGCCCGGCAAGGTCTGGATCGCCTTGAGCGGTGAAACACCGGGCAGGATCTTCTGCATCTCGGTGCCCGGAAGTTCGGTCGACGACCGCGTCGTTCTGCCGGTGACGACGATCGTCGAGACATCGTCGGGCGCCGCTTTGTCCGCAGCAGCGGCGTCGGCCGGCGCATCGCTCGGGCCGGCGGCGGCGGTCTGCGCGACTGCCGCATGAGCGCAGAGAAGCGCGCTGGCGAGCGCGAACAGGCTGGAAGTCGTACGGATCACGGCGGCCCTTTCTGATGATCGTTGCTGCAATGCAGAACGGAGCGCCTGTGCCGCCGAACAATGCCAATCGCGCGACATTTCCGTTGCGATATCATGACAATAGGGGAGCTGGTCGACTTGCCGGAGGAACCCGGATGGCGGCTGTCGATAGCGACCGATCGGCGCCGCCTTCCACCCGCCACAACTACGCTTTAAGCGTACCCCCGTGGACCTCTATCTTCCCATCGCCAACATGTCGGTCAACGCGGGCGTCATCGTCGCGCTCGGGCTGTTCGTCGGGCTGTTGTCGGGGATGTTCGGGGTCGGCGGCGGGTTCATGACCACGCCGCTGCTCATCATCTACGGCATCCCGCCGACCGTCGCCGCCGCCTCGTCGGCGAGCCAGGTGACCGGGGCGAGCGTCTCGGGCGTGTTCGCGCACCTCCAGCGGCGCGGAGTCGATTTCAAGATGGGCGGGCTGATGGTCGCGGGCGGCTTCGTCGGATCGGGCGTCGGCGCGTGGATCTTCCGCCTGCTCCAGCAGACCGGACAGATCGATACGGTGATCGCGGTCATCTACGTGCTGATGCTCGGCTGGATCGGGTCGACCATGGCCAAGGAATCGATCCAGTACATAAGCGCGACCCGCAGCGGCGCGGCGCCGCCCGCGCGCAAACGCCGCCACCACCCTTTGGTCGCGGCCTTGCCGTTCCGGATGCGCTTCTACCGCTCGGGGCTCTACGTCTCGCCGCTCGCGCCGCTGCTGCTCGGGTTCGGGGTGGGTATCCTGACCATCCTGCTCGGGGTCGGCGGCGGGTTCATCCTGGTGCCCGTGATGATCTACGTGCTCGGCATGGCGACCCAGGTCGTGATCGGCACCAGCCTGTTCCAGACCTTGTTCGTCACCGCCTGGGCGACGATGGTCCATGCCACCACGACCAAGGCGGTCGACATCGTGCTCGCCGCCCTGCTGCTGCTCGGTTCGGTCACCGGCGCGCAATTGGGCGCGCGGTTCGCGGCCAAGGTGAAGCCCGAATATCTCCGCCTCGCGCTCGCGATCCTGGTGCTGCTGGTCGGCGTGCGCATCGCGATCGGGCTGGGCTGGCGGCCCGACGAAATCTACTCGGTCGAGCTCTCTTGAAGGGACGGGCACTCGGCTTGTTGCTCGCTGTCCCCTTGCTGATGGGACAGGCCAAGCCCGTGTCGAAGCCGGTGCTGGTCCCCGACGTGTCGCAGCGCCAGATCGAGATCGCCTATTCGTTCACCGGCGCCGACCTGCTGCTGTTCGGGGCGATCCTCTATCCTGGCGGTCGGCTGCCCGACGACGACGTACCGACCGACATCGTCGTCGTGGTCAAGGGCCCGACCCAGTCGATCCTGGTGCGCGAGAAACAGCAGATCGCCGGCATCTGGGTCAACGCCTCGCGGCTGCGCTATCGCTCGGCGCCGAGCTTCTATGGCATGGTCTCGTCGCGGCCGATCGGCCAGGTGGTCGACGGCCGCACGCGCGCGATCTACGAGCTCGGGCTCGACAGCCTGCAACTCTCTCCTGCCTCGAGCGCGCCACAGGACGAGCAGGACCGGTTCGCGCGCGGGCTGGTCGACCTCAAGCGGCGGTCGGGCCTCTATTACGAGCAGCCCGGTGCGGTCGAGATCAGCGACGGCGTGCTCTACCGCGCGCGGGTGAACATCCCGGCGCGCGTGCCGGTCGGGCGGTTCACCGCGGAGACCTTCCTGATCCGCGACGGCCATGTGCTGGCGGTGGCGACGAAGAATATCGACATCCGCAAATCGGGGTTCGAACGCTTCGTCGCGCGCTCGGCGCAGCGCAGTTCGATCGCCTACGGGCTGGTCGCGGTGGCGCTGTCGGTGCTGTTCGGCTGGGCCGCGGGGTATATCGCGCGGCGGGTTTGAGGGATTTACCGCCCGGCAACCGCGCACAAATCCTCCCCATCGCAGATGGGGAGGGGGACCGCCGAAGGCGGTGGAGGGGAAAAGCCCACGGCCACCGCATTTCCCCTCCACCATCGCTGCGCGATGGTCCCCCTCCCCACGCTTCGCGTAGGGAGGATCGCGAAAACGAGATGCCGACCTCCGAGCCTGTGAACGATAGCAAACCCAAAATTTACTCCTGATCGGCCATAGCGATTCGTTAGGTGTTCAGGGGATTCCGATGACCGAAATGCTGGGCGGTAACGCGTTCGCGCGGACGACGGCCGATACGGCTGCCACGTCGGCGCCCGCCGCGACCACGGCACGCGAGATCGGCGCGTTGATCGAGATCGCCGGGTCGGGCGGTCAGGTGCTGCTCGATCACGATGCGATCGAAAGCTATGCTGGCAGCCCCGACCCCGTGCTCGCCTCTGCCGGATCGGTCGGCGCGCAGCTCAAGATCCGCGTCTCGGCGACCTGGATGATCGCCAATATCCGCTCGCTCAGGCTGACCGACGCCGGCATCCTGGCGCAGATCGACTTCCTCGGCGAAGGCGACGAGGAGCGGCTGACCGGCAAGCTCTACAAGTTCCGCCGCGGCGTCACGCGCTATCCAGCGCCGGGATCGATGGCCTATCCGGTCTCGACCGGCGACCTCAAGCAGATCTACGCCGCCGACGATCGCGCCAATGTCGAGATCGGCACGGTCTATCCGACCAAGGACATCCGCGCCTCGCTCTATATCGACGCGATGCTCGGCAAGCATTTCGCGCTACTCGGATCGACCGGTACCGGTAAATCGACCAGCGCCGCGCTGATCCTCCACAAGATCTGCGAGCTCGCGCCGCAGGGCCATATCGTGATGGTCGATCCGCACGGCGAATATTCGGCCGCGTTCCAGACCACCGGCGCGATCTACGACGTGTCGAACCTGCAGATGCCGTATTGGCTGATGAACTTCGAGGAACATTGCGAAGTGTTCCTGACCTCATCGGGGTCGGAAAAGCAGATCGACCGCGACATCTTGGCTAAGTGCCTGTTGATGGCGCGCGGCAAGAGCCGGCTGGGGCAGGAGATCAGCAAGCTCACGGTCGACGCGCCGGTACCCTATCTGCTCAGCGACCTGACCAACCTGATCCAGCTCGAAATGGGCAAGATGGATCGCGCCGGCGACACCGCGCCGTACCTGCGCATCAAGACCAAGATCGACGAGATCAAGGCCGACCCGCGCTACGGTTTCATGTTCTCCGGCATGCTGGTCGCCGACACGATGCAGGATTTCATCACGCGCGTGTTCCGCCTGCCCGGCGACGGCAAGCCGATCTCGATCATCGACGTGTCGGGCGTGCCGAGCGAAATCACCTCGGTGGTGGTCGCGGTCTTGAGCCGCATGGTGTTCGACTTCGCGATCTGGTCGCGCAACGAAGCGCAGCGGCCGATCCTGCTGGTCTGCGAGGAAGCCCATCGCTACATCCCCAACGAGCGCAACGCCGACGGATCGTCGGTCGGCAAGATCCTCAGCCGCATCGCCAAGGAAGGCCGTAAATACGGCGTCAGCCTGGGCCTGATCACGCAGCGCCCGTCCGATCTCGCCGAAGGCGTGCTGTCGCAATGCGGCACGATCATCTCGATGCGCCTCAACAACGATCGCGACCAGGCGTTCGTCCGCGCGGCGATGCCCGAAGGTGCGCGTGGTTTCCTCGACGCCATCCCGGCCTTGCGCAATCGCGAATGCATCATCTGCGGCGAAGGCGTCGCGATCCCGATCCGCGTCGCGTTCGACGGACTGGAAGAATCCAAGCGCCCCGCCTCGGACGACCCGATCTTCTCGAGCCTGTGGCGCGAGACGGGTGGAGAGGATCAGATCATCGGCCGTACCATCCGCCGCTGGCGCTCGCAGGGGCATTGAGCGGCAGCGTCCGCTACCCGCCGTGGCTCGGACCCGGGGTTGCTCGGGTGGATCGACAGTTAGTCGAAGAAAAGAAAAATAAGGCGTTCACGCCGAGGCGCGAAGGCGCGAAGGGTTATTTGCGCAGAGGCGCAGAGCGCGCCGAGCGGCAGCGTCCGTCGCCGCATCGCTGACGCTTTGCCGGCTGCTGACGCAGCCAATTGACGCATCTTCGTGTCCCATTTCGTTCAACTTATGAACGCCTCCCCGGCGAAGGCCGGGGCCCAGGATCGACGACAAGGAGCCGGCATCCCTCCGCTGCGGGTTCGCGGCGACTGGGCCCCGGCCTTCGCCGGGGAAGCGTCCTAATAATTCGCTAGAAATGACGCCTGACATCACCGGCCCGTGTCAGGCCGACTTGCGCGCCGTGCCCGCACGGACCGACAGCAATTCCGACACGTGCGACTTGAACGCCCGCAGCGCGGCGCCGGTCAGCGAGGCGACGCTCGAGAAGGAGAAGCCGCGCGGGTTGACCGCCTGGCCGCTGCGATAGGTCTCGAAATGGAGATGCGGACCGGTCGACAGGCCCGAATTGCCCGAATAGGCGACCACCTGGCCGCGCTGCACGCGCTGGCCGTTGCGCACCAGCACGCGGCTCAGATGGCCGTAGCCGGTGCCGACGCCGCCGGGGCCCCGGATGCCGACGAAGCTGCCGTAGCCGCCCTTGTACCCGGCCCAGTCCACCACGCCGTCGAACACGGCATAGACCGGCGAGCCATAGGCGCAGGCGATGTCGATGCCCTTGTGCATGCGGTAATAGCCGAGGATCGGGTGCAGCCGCATGCCGAACGACGAGCTGATCCGTCCCGCCACCGGCAGGCCCATGAAGCCCTGACGCTCGGTCTGGCCGTTGGCGTCGTACCAGTCGCCGCGACCGCTGCCCGTATCGTCGTCATCGTCGTCGCTGTTGCGGCTCCATTTGACGAGCTGGACCTTGCGGCGGCCCATATCGAGCCCGGCGTAGAGGATCTTGCCCAGCTCGACCTCGCCGGTCGCGGCGCGGCGCTGCGACAGCATGACGTCCCAGGTGTCGTCGGCCGCGACGTCGCCCCCGACCGAGATGCGCGTCGCGATCGCCTTGATGTAGTCGGCCGCGACGGTCGAAGGCACGCCGGCGGCGCGCATCGACTTGTAGAGCCCCGATCCGGCGAGTCCCTGGATACGAAGCGGCGTGTCGTCGACCGCGATCGCCTGGCGCGCCATCTTGAGACCGTCGGCGCTCCGCGTAATGGTCAGGCGGAAATCGAACGCCGGCTGGAAACTCAGTTGCTCGAGCGGGCGCGGGTCGCTCTTCTTCGTGCGGCGGCCGAGCACGCCTTCGAACCGGGTGCCCGGACGGATGTGGTCGAGCGGCAGTGCGCCGGCGACGAGGTCGGATACCTGCTCGACATCGGCCTTGAGCATGCCCGCGCGGCGCAGCACCGTTCCCAGACTGTCGCCCTCGCTCATCGCCGAGGCGAAGGCCTGGGTCGGGCGGTCGGGGCTTTCGGCGAGCGGCCGGACGAAATCGTTGGCGGCCATGCGCTGGCCGGTGTCGGCGCCGAGCGCGAGCGGTGCGATCCCCTGCGCGCGCGAATTCTCCCACGCCTTGCCCTTGAGCGGCGCCGCGGAGGTTCCGACCAGCGGCTGGCCGACGCCCGGCGACAGCGCCCAGCACGCGCCGATCAGCGCAGTACAGGTGGCGAGCCCGCGGAACCATTCGCGCGATCCGATCCGCGCGCCGAGGTCGGGCGTCCAGTCGACCTGCGCCATCCCGGCGCGCACGCGGTCGAGGAACGACAAGTCGGTAGAGAGGACGAGCGCACGGCCGGTCGAGCTGGGCGCTGCCCCTCCCGATTGCTCATACTGCTCGTTGCGAACAAACACGGCGAAACCACCCCGAAACCCAATCGCCGATCCACCCCCGGCGTCTTCGAATGACTGTGCCTCCGGGATGTTAAAGTCAATTTAACCGGCCGCGAAGACGGCCGAAGCTGCGGCAAGCCGTGCAGCGCCAGGGACAAATCACCGATCGGGCGGAACCATTTCAAGTATCGGTGAAAACAGCAACTTTTCCTTGCGGTAGTCTACCCTAAGGGGCGTTACTTACGGACTCGCACCGTCCCCGCCGTCCTATCCTGGGTCAATCAGGCGACGCTTGCGCCGATCGTCGGCACGGCCGATCTATAGCGACGTCATGCGTGCCTTCTCTTCCCCGGTCACCGCGGTGCTCGGGCCCACCAACACCGGCAAGACGCATCTCGCGATCGAGCGGATGTGCGGCCATTCGAGCGGGATGATCGGCTTCCCGCTGCGGTTGCTCGCACGCGAAGTCTATGATCGCGTGGTCAAGCTGAAGGGCGCCAGCCAGGTCGCCTTGATCACCGGCGAGGAACGCATCGTCCCGCCCGACGCGCGCTGGTTCCTGTGCACAGCGGAAAGCATGCCGCTCGGCGGAGGCGTGTTCGCCGGAGTCGCCAGCAAAGGCGCGAAGGACGTGGCGTTCGTCGCGCTGGACGAAGCGCAGTTGGGCGCCGACCCTGAGCGCGGGCACGTCTTCACCGACCGACTTCTTCGCGCGCGCGGGCGCGAGGAGACGATGATCCTGGGCTCGGAGACGCTGCGGCCGATGGTCAAGGCGCTGGTGCCCGATGCCGAGATCGTCAACCGGCCACGCTTCTCGACGCTCTCTTATGCCGGCGCGAAGAAGCTGTCGCGACTGCCCAAGCGCTCGGCGATCGTCGCGTTCAGCGCCGAGGAAGTCTATGCCGTCGCCGAGATGATCCGGCGGCTGCGCGGCGGCGCGGCGGTGGTGATGGGTGCGCTTTCCCCGCGCACGCGCAACGCCCAGGTCGCGATGTTCCAGGCTGGCGAGGTCGATTATCTCGTCGCCACCGACGCGATCGGCATGGGGCTCAACATGGACGTGAGCCACGTCGCCTTCGCCAGCCTCAGCAAGTTCGACGGCTATCGCCAGCGCCGCCTGACGGTGAGCGAGATGGCGCAGATCGCCGGCCGCGCCGGGCGCCACCAGCGCGACGGCACGTTCGGCGCGCTGACCGCCGACGGTCCCGGCGCATTCACGCCCGAAGAGATCAACGCGATCGAGCAGCACCATTTCCCCAGGCTCGACTTCCTCTATTGGCGTGACGGCGAACCCGACCTGGCGTCGATCGACGCGTTGATCGCCAGCCTGGAGGCGAAGCCCACCGACCGCGTCCTGCGTGCCGCGCCGGCAGCGGTCGATCTCGCGGTGCTCAAGCGGATGGCCGAAGAGGCGTGGGTCCGCGATCGTGCGCGATCCCCGACCCAGGTCGCGCGGCTGTGGGCGGCGTGCGGCGTGCCCGATTTCCGCAAGCTGGGGGTCGATCCGCACACCCGGCTGGTCGCCAAGCTCTATGAGTATCTGAGCGCCGGGAACGGCCATATCCCGGCGCCATGGTTCGCCGACCAGGTCGCGCGCCTCGACGACGTCACCGGCGACGTCGAGACGATCTCCGGGCGGATCGCGGCAATCCGCACCTGGGCCTATATCGCGCATCGCGGCGACTGGCTGGCCGATCCCGCGCATTGGGCGGCGCGCACCGCCGCGGTCGAGGAGCGGCTGTCCGACGCGCTCCACACCTCGCTCACCCAGCGCTTCGTCGACAAGCGGACCACCGCCTTGCTCCGCCAGATCGGCAAGGACGCCGGCGCGCTTCCGGTGGTGATCGGCGAGGAAGGCGAAGTGCTGGTCGAGGACCATGTCCTCGGCACGCTCGAAGGATTCCGCTTCACCGTCGCGGCGGACGCGCGCGCGTCGGACAAGCGGCTGTTGCTCGCGGCGGCCGAGAAGCGGCTCGGCGCCGAGCTGGCCAAACGAGCGGGCGAGTTGGCGGAATCGGAGGATGCGGCCTTCCTATTGGCAATCGAGGACGACCTGGCCGCCGCCACCCCAACGCTTCCCCGACGAAGGCCGGGGCCCAGTTCCACCGAACAGGGCGGCAAGGGCGAGGCGCTATCGGCAAATACGCGGCACCTGGGCCTCGGCCTTCGCCGGGGAGGCGGAGATATCGAGATCTTCTGGCGAGGCGTGCGCGTCGCCGACCTCATGCCCGGCACCAACCTCGCGCAACCGCGCGTCGCCCTGGACCGCGCGATCGAGGCGCTCGATCCGGCGGTGCGCAAAGCGGTGCAGGCTCGGCTCGACCGCTGGATCGCCGACCAGCTCGCGCGCCATCTGCCGTTGTTCACAGCCCTCGACGCCTGCCTGCGCGATGCCGGCGCCGGCGCGCCGCTGCGCGCGGTGGCGGGTGCGTTGATCGACGCCGGCGGCTTGTTGCCGCGCCGCGCGATCGGCGTGCAGATCGAGGCGCTCGACCCGGTCGCGCGCAAGAAGCTGCTCAAGATGGGCGTGACCATCGGCACGCTCGATATATTCACCCCCGCCTTGCTCAAGCCCGCCGCCGCGCGCTGGCGACGAATGCTGATGCGGCTCGGCGGCGGCCCGCGCGACGGCGCGACGGTGCTGCCGCGCAACGCGCCCGGCGCCGACCTGCCGCACGGCTTCCGGCCGCTCGGGGCGCAGGCGGTGCGCGTCGACCTCGTCGAACGCATCGCGCGCGCGGCGCATGATGCGCGTAAGGGACGCGCGCCGTTCGCGCCCGATCCGGCGCTCGCGACGTCGATGGGGGTGCAGCCCGACACGCTGGCACGACTGATGGCGCAACTCGGCTTCCGCGCCGCGCGGCCGGGCGAGGACGGCAAGCCGCGCTGGATGTGGCAGGGCCTGACTCCCAATGCCAAGCCCAAGGCGCCGCCCAAGGACAACGCCTTCGCCGCGCTCGCCGGGATGCTCGATGGCTGAAGCGGAAGGCACGATGCGGCTCGACCGTTTCCTGTGGTTTGCGCGGATCGTGAAGACGCGCGCGTTCGCGCAGGCGCTGACCGAACAAGGGCATATGCGGATCGACGGCCGCCCGGTCGACCGCCCCGCAGCCTCCGTCCGCGTCGGCAATATCCTGACCTTCGTCACGCATCGCGGCGACATTCGCACCATCCGCATCGAGGCGCTGCCGATCCGGCGCGGCCCGCCCGTCGAGGCCCGGCATTGCTATGCCGACCTGCTGGTCGGAGATGCCGACGCCTGACGGCCGCAAACCTCGGCACAAAACTTAAGAACGTCTCGCAGCAAGCCCAGATTGATTGACGGGCACGGGACACGGGCATAGCACGGCCAAAACCGTCCGCCTGGGGAGCCAGAAATGACCTACGTCGTCACCGACGCCTGCATCCGCTGCAAATATATGGACTGCGTCGAGGTGTGCCCGGTCGACTGTTTCTATGAAGGCGACAACATGCTCGTCATCAATCCGAACGAGTGCATCGACTGCGGTGTGTGCGAACCCGAATGCCCGGCCGAGGCGATCCTGCCCGATACCGAGAGCGGGCTCGAAAAGTGGCTCGAGCTCAACAACAATTTCAGCGCGCAATGGCCCAACGTCACGCGCAAGAACGACCAGACCCCGGCCGATGCCGACGAGCACAAGGGCGAAGAAGGCAAGTTCGACAAATACTTCTCGCCCGAACCCGGCACCGGCGACTGAGTCTGGGACACCACCTGATCGGAATGGGTACGGCCCCGCCCCACCAATGGGGACGGGGCCGTACCCATTCCGGGGGCGCGCCATCGTACGAAAGCGACACCGGGCTGGTAATTTTATTACGAGTGTGTTAAATAGGTCAGGACGAGAGCCCCTTCCCGAGTCTCTCGTGTGGAGACACACGCATCCAAACAAGCCCCTGCCGGCGCCATGTCCCGGGCGTCGTGCGCTATTTGGGCGATACCCAAGTGAAAGGTTGAAGTTACATGGCTGCCAAGGCGCTGTCCTTCGACGTCGGTGATTACGTTGTTTACCCCAAGCACGGCGTTGGCCGTGTCGTTGAACTTCTGAAGCAGGAAATCGCCGGCATGACACTGGAGCTCTATGTGCTCCGGTTCGAAAAAGAGCGCATGACGCTCCGCGTGCCGACCAACAAGGCCGAGAGCGTCGGCATGCGCAAACTGTCTTCGGACAAGACGCTCAGGGAAGCGCTCGATACCTTGAAGGGCAAGCCCAAGGTCAAGCGCACCATGTGGTCGCGCCGCGCGCAGGAATATGAAGCGAAGATCAATTCGGGCGACCTCGTGTCGATCGCCGAAGTGGTCCGCGACCTGTTCCGTGCCGATGACCAGCCCGAGCAGAGCTATTCCGAACGCCAGATCTTCGAGGCCGCCGCGTCGCGGCTCGCCCGCGAACTCGCGGCGATGGAAGAGACCGACGAAAAGGGGGCGCTCGAGAAGATCCTCGACATCCTGCGCAAGGCCGCGGCGATCCACAACAGGGACAAGGTTCTGGCTTAAAACCGGACCAAGTCGTTGATAAAAGGGGGCGGTCCTGCGGGGCCGCCCTTTTTTTCGTTGCGGGCCCGCAATCAGTGTGTTATTCGCACAATACACGATGGAGGTCCCGATGAACCGCTACATGTTGCTTGCGCTGCTCCCCCTCACCGCCTGTTCGGGTACGGCCCGGTCGGAAGGCACACCGCCCAGCGGCACCGGTGGCAACCGTACCTTCGCGATCGACGGCTTCACCGGGGTCGATGCCGCCGGCCCCGACGATGTCGATGTCCGCGTCGGCTCCGGCTTCTCGGTCCGCGCCGAGGGCGACCCCAAGATCCTCGACAAATTGGAGATCGTCCGCGAAGGCGACACGCTGATGGTTCGCCGCAAATCGCACGGCTTCAGCTGGGGCGGCACCAGCGACCACGGCGCCAAGATCTACATCACCATGCCGCGCATGACCGCGGCCAGCACGACGGGATCGGGCGACATGACGGTCGACCATGTCGATGGCGAGAAATTCCAGGCCGCCATCACCGGAGCGGGCGACCTCCGTGTCGGATCGATCGGCGTCCAGTCGGTCGCGCTGTCCGTCACGGGATCGGGCAACCTCAGCACCAGCGGGACCGCCAGGACCGGCTCGTTCTCGATCACCGGGTCGGGCGACATCGAGACGCCCAAGCTCTCGCTCGGCCAGGCCAGCGTCAACGTCATGGGGTCGGGCGGTGTCACCGCCGCGGTCAACGGCCCGGCCAGCGTCGACGTGATGGGATCGGGCGACGTGACGCTGACCGGCGGCGCCAAATGCACGACCTCCAAGATGGGATCGGGCGAGGTCAGCTGCAGCTGACCCGGTTGAGCCAGGCCAAATCTCGCTGCACCGGCGCCGGGCGACGACGGTAAAAGACTCCGGCTTGCGTGGAGCGGCGGGGCGGTGGATGCTGGCATTCATGCTTCGCTGCTCCCTCCTCGTCGCGCTGATCGCGCTCGCCGCGCCGGCCCATGCCGCCGACCGCACCTATCTCGTCACCAATTTCGACCGCGTCCGCGTCGACGGTCCGTTCGTGGTGCGAGTCGAGGTCGGCAGCGGCGGCGCCAGTGCCAGCGCGTCGGGCGACGACCGCGCACTCGACGAGCTCGACATTTCGGTCCAGGGCACCACGCTGACCGTTCGCAAGGGCAGCCAGGGCTGGGGCGAACGCGGCAAGGCCGACGGGCCGACGCCCATCGTCACGCTGCGGACACCGGCGATACGCGGCGCCGCCATGATCGGCGGGGGCAAGCTGACGCTCGCCGGCACGCTCCGCACCTTGCGGCTCGACGTCCAGGTCACCGGACCGGGAACGGTCGAGGCGAGCGGGATCGACGCCGATGACGTGGCGGTGACGATGATCGGCAACGGCAACGTCACGCTTGCCGGCCGCGCCGCGCGGGCGCGCTACTCGACCAATGGCGGCGGCGCGATCGCCGCGACCCCGCTCGATGCCGGCGATGTACTGGCGATCCTCGAAGGGCCGGGCGAGATTCGCGCCAGCGCGCGCTACAATGCCGATCTCACCAACAGGGGTCTCGGCCTGGTCGCGATCGCGGGCAGTCCGCGCTGCGTTGTCCGTGGCCAGTCGACCGGCCCGATCCAATGCGGCCCCGGCGCGCAACCCTGACAGGGCGGCTTGCGATGAACCCGACCATCACTGCTGGCGGTGTTCGAGGCGACGACCGGAGCTGATCAAGATCGCAGGAAGTCGATCGTCCGCCGCTCGAAGGTGCGCGGGTCCCGCGCCCCCGCCCGGAGCATGTCCTGGTCGAGCATCATCGCGACCTTGCCGTCGGCGAGCATGAGGCCGGCATCGCACGCCGATGCCAGCGTGCCGAGGTCATGAAGAGCCGTCATCAGAGTCAGGCCACCATCGACCATCTCGCGCAACGCCTCGCGCAGGTCGAAGATCGCCACGGGGTCGAGCCAGTTGAACGGCTCGTCCAGGATCACCAGCGCATGGCCGCCCGCGAATGCCGCGGCGATCGCGATGCGCTGGCGCATTCCGGCCGAGCAATCTCCGATCCAATGATCGAGCAGCGGGTTCAGCCCCAACGCGCCATGCAATGGCCCCAGCCGCGAGCAAACATCCTCGATATTCCCGCCGATGAGTTCGAGGACATCGCGCGCCCGCAACGCATCGGGCAGCTTGTCGGCCGGAGGAGAGAAGCCGAAACGCAATGCGCGCCCGGCACGATCCGTGATCAGTTCGTCACCGTCTACCCGGCACGACCCGCCGGCGAACGGCAACCTGCCGGCGAGCGCTCGCAACAGGCTGGTCTTGCCCGACCCGTTGGCGCCGATGAGACCGAACCACGACCGTCGCTCGATCGCCAGATCGACGCCGTGCACGACGCACTGCCCACCGCGTTCGACATTGGCTCCGGCGAGATGGACAGCCGTATCCATCATGGCAGCAACCATGCGTTTGCCGCCCCGCGACGCTGCAGATGCAACAGGATGGCGAGCGCGATCAAAGGCAGGAGGATCGGCATGAAATAGGCGACCAGTGCGAGCAGCCCCGCGAGGATCGCGACGAGGAAATCCGCGAACCTTTTGCCATGCAGGCAATAGGCAAAAAGGCGCATCGTCAAGAGAAGCAGCATCGCGATCGATATGGCAGCAACCATGCCGGCCGCGACTGACCCCAGCGCGAACCAGCATGCCGGCGTGGCTATCGCGGCGAACGTCGCCACGGCCTTCGCATGGTCGAAGACGATGCGGCGCGATCGGCGCCCGGCAATCGCCATGAAACGAACCGTGGCATGGTCGACGATGGTGAGAATCAGGGAGAGCAGCAGGGTTTCGATACCGACGATCGCCATCAGCGCGTTGGTATCGAGCGTTCGTGCCGGCAGCAGCGACACGACCAGGATGATCGCGGCAACGATACCGGCCTCCGGGCGGCGCAGCCAAGCCCGGATCGTCCATCCCGGCCGCTTGTTGCCGACGATGCGCCGAGGCAGTCTGACGCTGCCGGTCAATCCCGCTGCCAGCGCGCCAATCAGATAAGCGGCAATGCCGACGATCAGCAGCGAAGGCCGGGCGATCAACATGATCGCGGCCAGCGGAGCGACACCAACGCCATGCCATGCCGCGATGTAGCGCCGACGCGTGGGCGGATGCAGGGCATCGGCCGCAAGCAGCCCATCGAACCGGTGGAACGCCAGGCGCGCCAAGACGAGACGGCCGGCGCCGATGCCGATGAAGATACCGGCGCCGAACGCCGCCCAGAATGCGGTCGTCCACGCCCGATCTGCGAACCAGGCGCGCACGACCGCCAGCGCGACAAGCAGCATGGCCGTGACGATCAGGCGATCGTGCCACCCCGAAAAAGTCGCCCGCGTAAGGTTGATCGCGATCCGGCAGTCATGGCGAAACAGACGGTTCCGTATGCTGTCGGAGGTTCTCATGCCCAAATGACTAGCCTGTCCCCAAGTGTCTGCAAACAGGGCCGCAGACACCGCTACGGAACGGCGGGAGACGGGCGCCTGCTGCCCTTCACTCGGGGAGCATCGACGTCGATGACAACCTGTTCGAAAGCAGTCCCGGCGGCGCCGGCGTCCTCTGCCCGGCGCTCGGCGTTCGTCCCTCTTCGGCGGCGCTTCTCCATCGCTCGTATCGCCGGTGCGCGTGGGTCGACGCATCGAAACCGTTTGGACACGTTTCGCTTGCATAACCATATCCGCGACAGGGCCGATCGTCGGCCTGGTCGTACCGGAGCGTGATGAGCTTGACCGTCCCGTCGCCCTTGACCCACAGCTGGCCGCTGTTCGAGCAACGCCAGCATTTCGACCTGGGTCTCGTGTTCGACGGTCAGGACGAAGCGCTCGTCCCGCCGGAAGCCGACCCGACGCTTCTCTCGGCGCGTGGCATCGGGCTTTGGCATTGCGATCTGCGGGACAACACGCTGAGCTGGACCACCGGGGTCTATGACCTGTTTGGTGTCCCGCGCGATGCGGTGCCCGACCGCGACGAGGTCGCCGCTCTGTATGCCGAACCGTCGCGCGCGGCGATGGAACGGCTCCGCGCGCATGCCATCAAGCACCGCCGCGGCTTCACGCTCGATGCCGAGATCGTACCGATGACCGGGCCGCGCCGCTGGATGCGTCTGATCGCCGCACCGGTCTGCGTCGGCCGGCAGGTCGTCCGCCTGCACGGTATCAAGCAGGACGTCAGCGCGGCCTATTCCTGACGCGCGCCATTCGCGCGGCGCATCTTTATTCTCGTCGCTCGGGTACGGACCTCAAAGCAACCCCAACGCTGCGAGCTTTCCCACCATGTCCGGCGGCAGCTCCGCCATCCCTTCCCCGCCCGCGCCGAGATCGCGCGGGGCGTCGGCGTCTTCGAGATAGCGCCAGCCCTGGTGCGCGCGCTTGGGCCGCGCCTCGACCAAAACGAGGTGCGGGTCGAGCCGAATCGCGGTGCGCCCGCCCGGCAGTTCGCCGAACCCGACGATCGCCGACCGGGCGACGAGCTGGTGCTTGAGGATCCAGAACAGCGAGCCCTGGCCGGCGATCTCTTCCCAGCGTTTGGGCAGGTAGCGCGTGCCGAGTTCGTAGGGTGGATCGTTTTCGCGCGCGGCCCAGCGCGCGGCGAACGCGTCCAGGTTCGGCACGCCGAACGCTACCTTGGTCAGATGAAGCGGCATCGCGCCGACATGGGCCCGTGCGTTTGCTTCGGCAAGGGCGGTGCCGCCCTCCGCAGCCATTCCAACGATGCTCCGCATCGTCGGAACCTTGGGCTGCTCCGCCCGCTTCAACGCACAAACTTCTACCCCGACAGCCCCCACAACAACGCGAGGCCGAGGAACGAGAAGAACCCCATGCAGTCGGTCATCATCGTCACGAACACCGCTGACGACACCGCGGGGTCGACCCGGAAGCGGTCGAGCGTCACCGGGATCAGCACCCCCGACAACCCGGCGATCAGATTGTTGATGACCATCGCCAGCCCGATCACGATCGCCAGGTCGCCGCGATGGAAGATCAGCCAGGTGCCGGTCCCGATCAGCAAGCCCAATGACGCACCATTGGCGGCCGCGATCCTGAATTCGCGCAGGATCATCCGTACCGTGTTCGAATCGGTCAGCTGATTGGTCGCGATCGCCCGCACCACTACCGCCAGCGTCTGCGTTCCGGCATTGCCGCCCATGCCGGAGACGATCGGCATCAGCACCGCGAGCAGCGCGAACTTGGCGATCTCTCCCTGGAACAGCCCGACCACCGACGACGCCAGGATCGCAGTACCGAGATTGACCACCAGCCAGGTGAGACGGGTCTTCACCGTCAGCCTGATCGGCTCGTTGATGTCGCCATCGCCCGCGCCCGACAGCCGGGTGATGTCCTCGCCGGCTTCCTGCTGGATGATGTGGACGATGTCGTCGACCGTGATCATGCCGACCAGCCGGCCGGCGGCATCGACCACCGCGGCCGAGATCAGGGCATATTTCTGGAAGCGCAGCCCGACCTCTTCCTGATCCATGTCGACCGGGATCAGGGTCTGTTCGCGCTTCATCACGTCGGCGATCGCGACCGATCGCGGCGCGCGCAGGATCCACGACAAGGCGCAGGTGCCGATCGGCTTGTGCCCGGGGTCGACCACGAAGATTTCCCAGAAATCGGTGGTCAGTTCCTCCTGGCCGCGCAGATAGTCGATCGCGTCGCCGACGGTCCAATGCTCGGGCACCGCGATCAGCTCGCGCTGCATCAACCGGCCGGCCGATTCCTCGGGGAAAGAGAGCGCTTCCTCGATCGCGGCACGGTCGTCGGGGTCGAGCGCGCGGAGGACCTCGCGCTGGTCCTCGACGTCCATGTCCTCGATGATCGCGACGGCGTCGTCGGTATCGAGTTCCGACGCGATCTCGGCGATTTCCTGCGGCTCGAGGCTGTCGATCAGATCCTCGCGGACATAATCGTTCATCTCGGCGAACACATCGCCATCGAGCAGGTCGGTCAGCGCCTTGGCGAGCGGCCCGCGATCCTCATGCGGGGTCAGCTCGAACAAATCGGCGATGTCGGCGGGATGGAGCGGCTCGACCAGCAGGCGGGCGGCATCGCTGTTGCCGGCCTCGACCGCGTCGAGCACCGCACGTACGAATTCGGGTTTCAGCCGGTCGTCCTCGTCCAGCTGGTCCGCGACATTATCGAGTTCGGTATCGCCTTCGACGGGCGCCAGATCGGTCTCGCTCATCGTCTGACCTTTTTTCGGGCGCCGGGATATCCATGTCCCGGCCCGTACCCCCTTTCGCCACGGTTTGCCAGCACCCAAGGACCAGTTTAGGGCAGCGGCAAATTCCCCGATTCACGGAGCAAGATCATGGCCGATTCCCCCGAAACGCTGACCTTCACGCTGGAGAGCGGCGATGTCGTCATCAAGCTGCGCCCCGACCTCGCGCCGCAGCATGTCGAGCGCATCGCCGAGCTCGCCAACGAAGGCTTTTACGACGGCGTCGTGTTCCACCGCGTGATCCCCGGCTTCATGGCGCAGGGCGGCGATCCCACCGGCACCGGCACCAGCGGGTCGAGCAAGCCCAACCTGCCCGCCGAATTCTCGCGCGAGCCGCACGTCCGCGGCACCGCGTCGATGGCGCGCACGATGGATCCCAATTCGGCCAACAGCCAGTTCTTCATCTGCTTCGACGACGCGCGCTTCCTCGACGGCCAGTACACCGTGTGGGGCGAAGTGACCGAGGGCATGGAGCATATCGACGCGCTCCCCAAGGGCGAGCCGCCCGCCACCCCGGGCAAGATCGTCAAGGCGCGCGCGGAGTAAGCGACGCTTCTAGCCCCTCCCCTTCAGGGGAGGGGTTGGGGTGGGGCCGTGCGGCAGGCAATACACTCTGCGAGGCCTCCCCCACCCCCAACCCCTCCCCTGAAGGGGAGGGGCTTTTTCAAACTCGACAGCCGGGCGACCGTCGTTAGCCTGCGGTGCCGTCAGGCCCCGAGGACCTCGACCAGCCAGTCGTGGAACCATTTGACCTGGCGCTGCTGCATCGCGCGCGGGCGGCAGACGAACCAATAGCTGTACGGGCTCGCCACCTCGATATTGAACAATTTGACCAGCCGCGGATCATGCGCCTCGTCGAAATGGCTTTCGTGCATGAAAGCGATGCCCAGGCCCTGCGCCGCCGCCTCGAGCATCAGCGCGCCCGAATCGAAATGGTCGATCGCCAGCGGCTCGACCTCGTCGAGCCCGGCGGCGTGGCGCCAGGCGCTGAACGTGTCGGGCATGTCGCGATGGATGAGCGCGGTCAGCCCTGCGACCTGCTCGGGCTGGGTGACGGGGTCGGGCCCCTCGATCAGCGACCGAGCGCCGATCACGTACACCTTGTTGCTGTCGAGCCGCGTCGCGAACAGGCTGGGATCGGGGTCGCGCGCCAGCGCGATCGCCGCGTCGAGCCCGTCGCCGACGCGCGCCATATTGTGTCCGGCGGTGTCGATATCGAGATGGATCTGCGGATAACGCGCGCGCAGATCGGCGAGGTGGGGGAAGATGCGCTGCGACGCGAACAACGGCAACACGCCGAGCCGCAGCCGCAGCACCTCGATCCCGCTGGTCATATATTCGACCGCATCAGTCAGCCGGTCGAGCACCGGCGCGATCTGCTGCAACAGCTTTTCGCCGTCGCTGTTGAGCGCGACCGCCTGGTGGCGGCGTTCGAACAACGGCTTGCCGATGAAGCGTTCGAGCGCCTGGATGCGGCGGCTGAGCGCGGGCGCGGACAGCGCCAGTTCCTGGGCGGCCGCCTTGACCGATCCGGTGCGGGCGACCTGAACGAAAGCCTCGATCGCGGTCAGCGGTGGCAAACGCCGCATGGTGCTCCTCTCTTGCCATTCTGCATTCGGTTGTGCGTTGCGTCATAAACCGATGCTTGGAATGCTATCATCCCCTCTCGGCAGAAATCCAGCGTCGATTGCGAAAAATGCATGCCACCGGTTTCTTTTCGCACTTGCACAAAAGTCCGCTGCACTGCACATAGAGCAGGCCTTTCAGGCATCCTCTCCTAAAAACTTTCCCGGCCGGGCCTTTTGGTCCGGCCTTTTTTTGTCCGCGATTCGGGCCACCTGATAGCCTTCCCCTCGCAGATCGGGAACCGCGCCCCTATGTCACGCGCTCTCGATTCTTCCGGTAGCGAAACAGGTGACACCGATGGCCGACGGCGACGACGCCCCCCAACGCAAGCTCCAGGTCGCCAACGCCCGCTCGGAGGATAGCGGCCGCGGGCTGGCGCATGTTCCGCGCGCGCTGATGGCGCAGCTCGGCATCGGTGAGGGCGACATCATCGAGATCGTCGGCAAATCGACCACGCCGGCGCGCGCGGTCGCACCCTATCCCGAGGATGAAGGGCTCGAGCTGATCCGCATCGACGGGCTGCAGCGCGCCAATGCCGGGGTCGGGTCGGGCGACTATGTCGACGTGCGCAAGGCCGAAGCCAAATCGGCGACGCGCGTGGTGTTCGCGCCGGCGCAGCAGAACCTGCGCCTCCAGGGATCGACCAACGCGCTCAAGCGCACCTTTTTCGGCCGGCCGCTGTGCGCGGGCGACGTCGTCGCCACCGCCGGTCAACAGCGCATCGATCCCGAAGGCGTGCCGCCCAACGTCGCGCAATATCTCCGCGCGCCGGCTTATGCGCTCCAGGAGATCCGCCTCGCGGTGATCTCGACCATCCCCAAGGGCGTGGTGCTGGTCGACGAGAATACCGAGATCGAGCTCCGTCCCGAATATGAGGAGCCCAAGGACGCGCGCCGCGCCGACGTCACTTATGACGATATCGGCGGCATGGCCGACACGATCGACCAATTGCGCGAGATGGTCGAATTGCCGCTGCGCTATCCCGAATTGTTCCAGCGGCTGGGCGTCGAACCGCCCAAGGGCGTGCTGCTCCATGGCCCGCCCGGCACCGGCAAGACGCGTCTCGCGCGCGCCGTCGCCAACGAAAGCGATGCGCAATTCTTCCTGATCAACGGCCCCGAGATCATGGGCTCGGCCTATGGCGAGTCCGAATCGAAGCTGCGCCAGGTGTTCGAGGAAGCGGCCAAGAACGCGCCGTCGATCGTCTTCATCGACGAGATCGATTCGATCGCACCCAAACGTGGCAACGTCTCGGGCGAGGCTGAAAAACGCCTCGTCGCCCAGCTGTTGACCCTGATGGACGGGCTGGAGGCACGCGCCAATCTGGTGGTGATCGCGGCGACCAATCGGCCCGAAGCGGTCGACGAGGCGCTGCGCCGTCCCGGCCGCTTCGACCGCGAGATCGTCGTCGGTGTCCCCGACGAGCGCGGCCGTCGCGAGATATTGGGCATCCATACGCGCGGCATGCCGCTCGGCGATCGCGTCGACCTCGACGAGCTCGCGCGCACGACCTACGGCTTCGTCGGCGCCGACCTCGCCGCGCTGGCGCGTGAGGCGGCGATCGAGGCGGTGCGGCGGATCATGCCGCGGCTCAACCTCGAGGACCGAACGATCCCGGCCGATGTGCTCGAGACGCTGGCGGTCACCCGCGAGGACTTCCTCGGCGCGTTGAAGCGCGTCCAGCCGTCGGCGATGCGCGAAGTGATGGTCGAGGCGCCGCGTGTCCGCTGGGACGATGTCGGTGGACTCGACGACGCGCAGATGCGCCTGAAAGAAGGCGTCGAACTGCCGCTCAAGGACCCCGATGCGTTCCGCCGCCTCGGCATCCGCCCGGCCAAGGGCTTCCTGCTCTATGGACCGCCCGGCACCGGCAAGACCCTGCTCGCCAAGGCGGTGGCGCGCGAGGCCGAAGCCAATTTCATTTCGACCAAATCGTCCGACCTGCTCAGCAAATGGTATGGCGAAAGCGAGCAACAAATCGCCAAGCTCTTTGCCCGCGCCCGTCAGGTCGCGCCGACGGTGATCTTCATCGATGAACTCGACAGCCTGGTCCCCGCGCGCGGCGGCGGGCTGGGCGAGCCGCAAGTCACCGAACGCGTGGTCAACACCATCCTGGCCGAGATGGACGGGCTGGAGGAATTGCAATCGGTCGTGGTGATCGGTGCGACCAACCGGCCCAATCTGGTCGACCCGGCGCTGTTGCGACCAGGCCGGTTCGACGAGCTGATCTATGTCGGCGTGCCGGACGAGAAGGGCCGCCGCCGCATCCTGGCGATCCAGACGCAGAAGATGCCGCTCGCCGACGACGTCGACCTCGACCGGATCGCCTCGCGCACCGACCGCTTCACCGGCGCCGACCTCGAGGATTTGACGCGCCGCGCCGGCCTGATCGCACTCAGGAAGAACATCGACGTCAAGCAGGTGACGATGGCCGATTTCGAAGATGCGCTGGTCGATTCGCGCGCCTCGGTGACCGCCGAGATGGAGCGCGACTACGAACAGATCGCGGCGACGATCAAGCAGGACGCGGCGTCGCTGCAACCGCTCGGCTTCATCGCACCGGGGCAGTTGCGGCCGCATGGACCGAAGGGGACGGATTAGCGGCCCGCGCCGGCAGCGGGAATGGGCGTCGCCGCGACGCCCATTCCTGACCCGGGATTCTCGTGAGGAAGTCGTTACGCCATTCGGCGAGTAAACGTTTTGATTTGATGCTCTCTTTTGAGGGGCGTCTTTTAAGGGCGTTGATGGTTGCATGTTTGATGGCGGCGAAATCAGCGGGCCATTTTTTCCGATGCGGTAATCATCGTCGCGAAAATTGACATCGAGCACCCAATGCAGGGCGTTCTCTATACCCCAATGCGCCCGAATGGCGTTGGCCGCGGCCAATTACTCCCCTCCCCTGAAAGGGAAGACGCAATAGGTCATCATCGGCGCAACCTGGTATTATTGTTTGCAATCCGACTGCTAAAAACTACTGTCGCAGCAGTAAGATAGATCGGCTGTTGTGGCCGCGTTTTAGGGGGGAGCGAATGTCCGGGGAAACAGTCGTCAATACGCTTACGGCAGGAAACCAGAACGATCCCGTCATCACCAAGTTGAGTTCGGGCGGCTGGGTGGTCATCTGGCAGACCGATACGAATTCGGGGGTATTGCACGGGCAATTGTTCGACCCAACCGGCGCCAAGCAAGGCAGCGAGTTCGCCGTCAACACTACCGCCCCCAGCGGCGCCCCCGCCGCCGCCTCGACCCCCGATGGCGGGTTTATCGTCACATGGCAGGGCAGCAATGGCGACGGCGGGGACATTTACGCCCAACGCTTCACCGGCAACGCAGCGAAAGTCGGCGGTGAGATCGCCGTTCCGACCAGCAATACCGACTACCAGTTCCAGCCGCATATCAGTGTCGCCGCCGACGGCAGTTATCTGATCAGCTGGACTACGGAAACGCACAATCAATTTGGATCGACCGGCGACTATCCGTGGGTCGCGCGATTCGATGCGGCCGGCAACCGGCTCGGCATTGACCTCAACGTTTCGTCGATCGCCGGTGCCGGTGCGGATTGGGTTGCACTGTCTGCTGGACATTATGCCGTTGCCTATTCCGACGGTAGCAACGTTCTTGCGCGGTTCGTTGATATTGACTCCAGCGGAGTCCATGCTGCGGCGCCTTTCGTGCTGAACGACCCCGACCAGACCGTCGGCACGCCATACAACGTTTCGCTCGTGAAGTTGTCCGACGGGTCGTTCGCAGCGGCATGGAGCAGCTATAGCAACTCCGGCGGTTTCTTTTCGACCTATGGCATCGCGTCGCGCACGTTCGATGCCACCGGTACGCACGGGTCGGTTGGCGCCGTATCGCAAGTCGGCGGCTTCAATGGCGACGTCCACCTCGCCGCACTGGCTGACGGTTACGTCGTCAGCTGGGGCGCCTATACCGACAGCGACTCGGTCGACGGCATGTCTAGCTTCGCCCGGGTATTCGATAATTCCGGCGACGCGATCGGCGATCGCTTCACCGTAAACACCTCAACCGTAGGCGCCTATGCCGGCGCCAGCTTCATCGGCCTGACATCGGGCCAGTTCGTCGGCGTCTATACCGGCAGCGAAATCCTGACGCGGACCTTCGACGCTCCGCTCAAGCTGTTGGGCGGAACCGGTGACGACCATTTGATCGCCCCGCCCTCCACGACACCGAGCGAGCTCAACGGGCTCGACGGCAATGACACGCTGGATGGCAATGCCGTGTCGAACGAGATGCACGGCGGTAACGGCAACGATACGCTCAACGGCAATGACGGCAACGACATCTTGAGCGGCGACGCGGGAGGCGACACGCTGTCTGGCGGTCTTGGCGACGACCGGATCTTCGCCGCCCAACCCTGGGTCGAGAAGACCCATGTTCCCGATATCGCTTCCGGCATGGATCGGGGGACCGAGGTCGATACGTTATCGGGTGGCGACGGCAATGACGCGCTTTATGCGGGCAACGGCGACAATGTCGACGGCGGTGCCGGCGTCGACACGCTGTATCTCAGCGAACGCAACGCCACGAGTGGTGTCCATCTCGACCTTTCGAGCACGGCATCGCAAGTCGTCGCCGGCGGAGTCATCACTGGCGTCGAACTGCTCGGCCGGTTCGATGGCAGCGACTTTGCCGACACCGTCGTCGCGGGAACGGCAGGTACCCTCCACTATACGAGCTGGGATACGATTGGCAGTGTCTACGGTTATGGCGGCGACGACAAGCTGACCGCCGGGTTCTACGCGCCCAATCTGTATGGCGGCGACGGCAACGACACGCTGATCGGGGTGGCCACGAGTTACTCGAACCAGAGCCTCCTTATCGGCGGCGCAGGCGCGGATACGATCACCGCGGGGCCGAGCGGCAGCCTTTTGTCTTCGGCAGACGGAACCACCGATAACGGGCTCTATTACTTTGCCGGCGGTCAGCTTTCGACACCGGTGGTCTCCCCTAATCAGCTGCCGGTTTTCGACCATGGATCGGAAGTCGATAAGATGTCCGGCGGCGCCGGCGACGACGTGATCATGATCGGCTGGGGCGACAGCGCCGATGGCGGCGGGCAGGCGAGCCGCGGCGACGCGTTGGTGTTCAGCATGTTCGGCGCGACGGCGGGCGTAACGGTCGATTTCGGTCAGCCCGGCCAGACCCTCTCGCTGGGCGGCGGCACGATCACCGGCTTCGAACGCATCGATTGGATCGAGGGCAGCAAGTTTGGCGACACGATCAGTTTCAACAATCCGCCGAACACCGGCACTATGGGCGCGCTGTCTCCCGGCTATGAGAACGTATTGGCGGGCGGCGGCGATGACAACGTCAAGGCCGGCTATTATACCCAGTTTATCGATGGTGGAGACGGCAACGACACGCTCGACGGCCGCGGCTCGCAATATCTCACGCTAATTACCGGCGGCGCCGGCGACGATACGATTTATGGCTCCGGCACCGCGACACTGTCGGGTGGCGATGGCCGTGACACGATCCATGCATCGGGCGGCACCAGCTTTGGCGATGGCGGCGACGACCTGATCCTGGATGTCTATTCCATCGCCTTTGGTGGTGCCGGCAATGACGAAATCCGAAGCGGTGCGATCGGCAGCGTCATGGCTGGCAATGATGGCGCCGATATCCTGACCGGCGGCGCCGGGGCCGATTTTCTCTATTCGAACAGCTTCACGCTGAACGCCAACGGCCAGCGGGTCGTCACCGACGATATTGGCACCGAGCACGATGTGCTGACCGGCGGCGACGGCAACGACACGCTGGCGATCGGCTATGGCGATGATGCCGACGGGGGCGCTGGCACGGACATATTGTCGATCTCGCTGATCGGCGCGACCTCGGGCGTAACACTGAATACAGCATCAATCATCAGTGGTGGGACGGTTACGCTCGGGGGCGGCACGATCAAGAATATCGAGCAAGTCGACAGGATCCAAGGCTCGGACTTCGGCGACGTCATTACGGCCGCAAGCTTTGGTACGAGCACGAGCGTTTACGGACGAGGAGGCAACGATCGGCTGACCGGCGGCATTGGCAGCGACTTGCTCGACGGCGGCGACGGGTCCGACGTGCTCGACGGCGGCGGTGGCGGCGACCTGATGAACGGTGGCGCGGGCAACGACGTATTTTATGTCCGCAGCGCCCTCGATAAGATCGTCGAGGGTGATGGCCTAGGCTATGACACGATACTCGCCACGGTAAGCTATACGCTTGTGGACCTGAACGGGTATGTCGAGCGACTGGCGGCGGCGGACGCCAATGCGACCAATGCGATCAATCTGACCGGCAATGCGTACTCGCATTTGATCCAGGGCAATGCGGGCGTGAACGTGCTGACCGGTGGTTCGGGCAACGACAGCCTGTTCGGCTATGCCGGCGACGACCGGTTGGACGGCGGCCAGGGCGCGGACACGCTGACCGGCGGGATCGGCAACGACACGTACGTCGTCGACAATGCCGGCGATATCGTCGTCGAGAATGCCAATGAGGGCACCGACACGGTCGAGTCCTCGGTCAGCTACACGCTGGGCAGCAATGTCGAGAACCTGACCCTGACCGGTGGCAATGCGATCGACGGCACCGGCAGTGCCGGCGCCAATGTCATTCGCGGCAATGCGGCAGCCAACACGCTGAACGGCGGCGGTGGGGCCGACACGCTCTACGGCGGTGCCGGCGACGACACCTACATCGTCGACAATGCCGGCGTGCAGATCGTCGAGAACGCCAACGAGGGCACCGACACGGTCAAGTCGTCGCTGAGCTACACGCTGGGCGCCAATCTCGAGAACCTCGTCCTGACGGGTACCGGCAACATCAACGGTTATGGCAATGCCGGCCAGAACACGATCACCGGCAATGCCGGGAGCAACGTGCTCGATGGCGGCGGTGGTGGCGACACGCTGCAGGGTGGTGCGGGGAACGACGTCTATTACGTCCGCAACGCCGCGGACGTGATCGTCGAGGGCGCGGGACAAGGGACGGCCGATACCGTGCTGGCGACCGTGAGCTATGCGCTCAACGCCGATGCCCAGGTCGAGCGTCTGGCGGCATCGGATGCCAATGCCACCACTGCGATCAACCTCACCGGCAATGCCTGGGTACATCTGATCCAGGGCAATGCGGGCGTGAACATGCTGACCGGCGGCAGCGGCAACGACAGCCTCTATGGCTATGCCGGCGACGACCGGCTCGATGGTGGCCTGGGCACGGACACGCTCTACGGCGGCGTGGGCAACGACACCTATGTGGTCGACAGCCTGACCGACACCATCGTCGAGAATGCCAATGAAGGCACCGACACGGTCGAGTCCTCGATCAGCTTCAGCTTGGCAGCCATCGCCAATGTCGAGAACCTGACCTTGACTGGCACAGCCGCGATCAATGGCACCGGCAACGCGCTCGACAACGTCATCCATGGCAACAATGCCGCCAACACGCTGAACGGCGGTACCGGCAACGACATGCTCTATGGTGGGGCGGGTGACGACATCTACGTGATCGGCGACGCGCATGCCAAGGTGATCGAACTGGCGGGCGAGGGCAACGACACCGTCCAGGCCTCGGTCAGCTACTCGCTGGCGGGCATGAGCAATATCGAGACGCTGCAACTGACCGGCACCGGCGCGATCAACGCGACCGGTAACGCCGAGCACAACACACTCATCGGCAATGCCGGGAGCAACGTGCTCGATGGCGGTGGTGGCGGCGACACGCTGCAGGGTGGCGCGGGCAACGACGTCTATTACGTCCGCAACGCCGGCGATGTGATCGTCGAGGGCGCCGGCGAAGGCACCGCCGATACCGTGCTGGCGACGGTGAGCTACACGCTCAACGCCGATGCCCAGGTCGAACGGCTGGCGGCCTCGGATGCCAATGCGACGACGGCGATCAACCTGACCGGCAATGCCTGGTCGCATACCATCCAGGGCAACAACGGCGCCAACGTGCTGACCGGTGGCACCGGCAACGACACGCTCTATGGCTATGGCGGCGACGATACGCTGTTCGGTGGTGCGGGCGCCGACAAGTTCGTGTTCGCGCACGGCACCGGGCAGGACACGATCGGCGACTTCGTGTCGGGCACCGACAAGATCGACCTGACGGCGTTCGGCTTTGCCAGCTATCAGGCGGTGATCAACGCCACGCACGATGTCGGCGGCAACGCGGTGATCGACCTCGGCAATGGCGACCAGGTGACCTTGACCGGGGTGACCACCGCCCAGCTCCACTCGGGCGACTTCATCGGGGTCGGCAGCAGCGCCGCCGCCCCGGCCAACGACGTCCAGCCGCTGCTCACCGACCTCGGTGCGGCGGGCACCTGGCATGGCGGGATCGCCGCGGTCTCGGTCCTGCACGGGTGAGCCCTAGAGTCGCCTGGTGACCGACGCGTTTTCGCCCATGGCCTAAGAGCGATTTCGAGCCGGATGGAATCATCCGGCGGCTCGGAAATCGAGGTCATCAAAGGCAAGTAAAGCAATGCCCGGCTCCAATGAGCCGGGTTTTGCTCTAGGTCACTACCGGGTCGGCGCGTGGGCGTTTCAACCTCACCCAACAATATCCCATCAACACCAGGCACGCCGCGCCCGCCGTCAAATAGGGTAGCGAGTGCCAATATTCGTACAGCCCGACCCCGATCGACGGCCCCAGCACGAAGCTGGCGCCGTTGATCGAGGTCACTTTGCCGGCAACCGATCCCTGCGCCGCGGACCCTACTGCCAGCGACGCCCCCGCCGTGAACGCCGGCCGCGTGAAGCCGAAGCCGATACTCGCCAGCGCATAGGCCGTGGCGAGGCCGTAGAGCGAGGTCGCGAGCCCGGTCGCCGCGCAGCCGACGGCGGCGACCGTCAGCCCGACCAGCATCATCACGCGCGGCGTCATGTTGAACAACGGGATCAGTCCCCATTGCACCAGCAGCGCGGCACCCGCGCCCATCATCAGCACGATCCCGGTCGGTTGCAGTGCGTCGGCGGGATGGAGGTGCAGCCGGTCGATCACCAGGAAGCCGATCGCCTGCCCGGTCATCGCCTGGGCATGGCCGAACACCAGCCCCGCGATCATCCAGGCTCGAATACGGGGATCGGTGAAGCCGACCTCCTCGGTGCGCTGTGCGGTGGCGGCGGTGATGCTCGCGCCCGATGACTGGCCGCCGATCGAGGGATAGGCGCTGGCAGCACCATGCGCTGCAGGATCGTCGAGTCGCGCTTCGGTGCGGTCGTCGGGCAGCATCCGCAACACTGCCACGACCATCGACGCCCCGAACAAGGCGAACAGAAAGGCGGGACCCGACAGGCCGATCTCGACGCCGCCGACTTGGCCGAGCAGCAGATAAGGCGCGATCGCCGGCCCCAGGATCGTCCCGAGCCCGAACGCCGAACCGAGCAGGGTCAGCGCCTTGGTCCGTTCCTCGCGCGTCGTGCGCCCGGCGACGATCGCCTGCACCGCCGGGGGTGCTGCGGCGCCCAGGCTGCCGTAGATCAGCCGGCCGAGGATGAAGAGCATGAACGCCGCGGTACCGCCGATCCAGCCGTTGATCCCGGCGGCGAGGAAAATGCCGCACAAGGTCAGCGACACGCTGAACCCGCCGAGCCCGAGCAGGATCATCGACCGTCGGCCGCGGCGGTCCGAGCGATTCGCCCAGAACGGCGCCGCGATCACCCACAACAGCGCCGATACCGAAAAGGCCGCGGCGACCGCATTGTCGCGGACGTGGAGCGAGCGGCCGATCGCGGGGAGCACCGACTGCAACGCGGTATTCCCCGCCGCGATCGTCAGCATCACGGTGAACAGGAGGGCGAAGTCGCGGTCGAACTTCGCCGTCATCCTTTCTCCCAGTCGTAGCTGCGCCCGATCTCGGCGACATGCAGCGAATACCATCGGTACCAGCGCCCGCGTCCCATTTCGCGGATTTCGGCGTGGCGGGGATTCTTGCGCCAGGCGATCGCCGCCGCCTCGTCGGCCCAGTAACTGACGGTGACGCCGATGCCGTCCGTCCCGCGCGCGCTGTCGATGCCGCAATAACCCGGCTGGCCGGCGGCCAGCGCTGCCGCCTCGGCGGCGGCAATGGCATAGCCTTCGGTGTCATCGCCGGTGATTTCGGAGACGAAGATCACCGCGATCGTTCCAGGAGCGAACGTCGTCACGGCGCGTGGATGGACCGGTCCGGCCCTTCACGCAACCCGTAGCGTCCCGAACACTTGCCGTTCAGCATCCTAAACACTTGATCGCGCGTTGCAGCTTTGCGAGAGGGCATATTGGTCGCGCACGATTTGGCGCACAGCTACAAGGAATGTCATGTCCCAGCCCCGCTTCGCCCTCGACAATGCGGAGACGCGTGCGCGCAAACTCCCTTCTCCTTGGGCGATGTTCCTCAGCGGGTTCTTCAAGCGACCGGTGATGGTCGGCTCGATCGTCGCGTCGTCCAAGGCGCAGATCAACGCGATGCTCAAGGTGCCCGACTGGCCCAACGTCAAATTGTTCGTCGAATACGGACCCGGGGTCGGCACCTTCACCCAGGCGATCCTCGACCGCCTGCCGGCCGACGCGACCTATATCTCGATCGATACCAATCCCGATTTCATCGACTATCTGCGCATCAAGTTCACCGACTCGCGGTTCATGCCGGTCCACGGCTCGGCCGCCGATGTCGAACAGATCATTGCCGAACACGGGTTCGAGGAAGCCGACTACGTCCTGTCGGGCCTGCCGTTCTCGACGCTTCCCAAGGGGGTCGCCCCCGCCATTGCCGCTGCGACGCACCGCGTACTCAAGACCGGCGGCGCCTTCCTGGTCTATCAGTTCCGCCCCAAGGTCCGCGACTTCCTCGAACCGCATTGGGACCGGATCGACTATTCGATCGAATGGTGGAACATCCCGCCCTCGCACAATTTCTTCGCCTGGAAGGATTGATTCCTCCCTCCGTCACCCCGGTCTTGTGCCGGGGTCCATTCCTTCACAATTCCTGCCACTGATCGTTGCGCGGCGGATGCCGGTACAAGCCCGGCATGACGGCTGAAGGATTGGCAATCCTCTCGATGGCGGAAGGCTCGTCCGCTACTTCCGCAACCGGCGCTCGGGCCCGAAATTGAGGCTCCGCGTGACGTTGTAATCCAGCACCGTCATCACGAAGAACGCCGCGGCCTGCTTGATCCGCGTCCACAGCCCGGTACGCGCACGATAGAGCTCCGGCGTGATCCGTTCCGACTCGGCGATCTCACCGTCGATATAGGCGCGGACGTGCGCGGCGAACGCCTTATCCTCGACCCGCAGCATCAGTTCGAGGTTCAGGAACAGGCTGCGGATGTCGTAATTGGCCGAGCCGATATAGACCGTGTCGTCGATCAGGAAGAGCTTCGTGTGGAGCTTGGTCGGCTGGTATTCGTAGATCTCGACGCCTTTGCGGAGCAGCCCGGCATAGGTGAAGCGCGACGCCCAGATCGCCGCGCCATGGTCGTTCTTCGACGCCAGCACGACCCGCGCGCGGCCGCGCTGCCCGATCCGGTCGAGCCGGCGCAGCATGCCGGGGCTCGGCGCGAAATAGGCGCTGATCAGGTCGACCCGCCTGGCGCGATCGAGGTCCTTGCGCACCGCCTTGGCCCAGGGCGACGGCCGCCGCGTCGGCCCGCCGAACAGCCAGCGCGTCGCGCCCTCGGGCTCGCTCCAGCGCGACAACAGGGCGCGCAGCGCGCGGAGCGGCGCCTGGTCGCGCTTCGCCCAGCGGTCGAGCGCGTCGAAATACCCCCTCAAATGGCGCGCCGACGGCCCCTCGATATGGAAGCCCAGGTCGCGCCACGCCTGCTCCTCGTTGGTGCCGAAATAGCTGTCCTGGATGTTGAACCCGCCGATGATCACGCGCTGGTCGTCGGCGAGCGCGAGCTTCTGGTGGTTGCGCAGCAGATACCGCCGCCCCCAGCGCGGCACGAACCGGCAGACGTCGACCCCGGCTTCCTCGAGCGGATCGAAGAAATGGTGGTTCTGGGCGTGCTCGCTGCCCAGCCCGTCGACGATCAGCTTGATCCTCACCCCGCGCCGGGCGGCGTCGATCAGCGCCTGGCGGACCTGGGCGCCGGCATCGTCGTCGACATAGATGTAATAGAGAATCCGCAGCGACCGCCGGGCGCCGGCGATGAGGTCGAGCAGCGCCACCAGCCGCTCCGGCCCTTCGGTGATGAGCCGGAGCGTGTCGCCCTCGATCGTGAAGCTGAGTTCCCCGGCCATCGGCCCACTATTGAAGCGCCGCGCGGCGCAGGGCAAGCAACCTGCGATTTCCTTGACTCTTTGCGGGCCATTGCCCTAAGCGCCCACGCTTCCCATCTTGGTGTTTTGCTGAAGGAAAGCGTTTCATGGCGCGCGTCACAGTCGAAGATTGCGTCGACAAGGTTTCGAACCGTTTCGATCTGGTGCTGTTCGCGGCCCAGCGCGCCCGCCAGATTTCGGGCGGCGCCGAGCTCACGCTCGACCGCGACCGCGATAAAAATCCGGTGGTCGCGCTGCGCGAGATCGCCGAGGAGACGGTGCACCCCGCTCATCTGCAGGACGCGGTGATCAGCGGCATGCAGAAGGTCCAGATCGACGACGACGACACGCCCGACGAGATCGGCTCGCTGTCGCAGTCGGCCGAGGCGCTGCGCCTCACCGCCGCCGCGCCGCCGCGGAATCAGAATCTGGGCGGGGATTATGATGGTTGAGGCCAGGGATTAGCGGAAGCTAATCCCTGAATAAGCCGAAACCTCGGCCGGCGGGCAAAGCCCGACCGACGTCGCGGCTGTGCCGCGACGGTTGGCTTGAAGAGATTGAAAGGTCTGCGGAGCTATCCACGGGCCTTTTTTCTTTGATGTCGCTCAACTCTACGTCCGAACTGGTTGCGGACTTTCCCTCCTAGCTGCAAAACACGCCGATGAGCGTCCATACTCGCCAAGACCTGGAGCGGTTGAGTCGATTTACCCGCCGACGTTTCAGTCACGCGTTAATGTCGGACGCCAAATGGCATAAGCTCTTCGTGGCGGTAAACGAGTCAGGCTGGCAGCCCAGCTTGGTGACCATAAAATTCGTTGATTCCGACGAGCCAGAACCCAGGCTTATGCGATGGCCGGGCCCAAACAGCTTTTGGGGCCCGCCACAGTGGGTCGACACGCCCGAATTTGGGCCTATCGAACTGCGATCGATAGAATGGTTGATGATCCCAGCCGCTGTCATCGAGCCGACCAACGTGCTCAAACCCGGCCAGCCGGGATCACCGCAAGATCTTACCGAGATCAGAAGCGCCCTGTCTCGAGTAGGGCAATTCCCCATGGAAGAAACTTCCGAGGGGCTGAAGGTGATCGGCTACAGCCAATGAACCCCGCCGCGGCAAAGCCGCGTCGTCGGTCGCTGCTGCGCGACGCCGGCCGGGGGCTCGGCTGATCGCGATTTAGCCCTCGGCTGAATCGCTACCTCGCCCGCGCCCCTTGAACCCCTGCGCCACGACGAACCATTCAACCGAGCCCTTGCGGCTCGACGGCGGCTTGGCGTGCTTCACGGTCGCGAAATTGCGCTTCATCTCGGCAACCAGGGCCGAATCGGCGCCGCCCGCGAACACCTTCGACACGAACGTCCCGCCGGGCTTGAGCACGTCGATCGCGAAGGCCAGCGCGGTCTCGACCAACGCCATCGTCCGCAGTGCATCGGTCTGCGGATGGCCCACCGTGTTCGCCGCCATGTCGGACAGGACGAGGTCGGGCGCACCGCCCAGTTCCTCGATCAGCCGGTCGGGCGCCGAATCTTCCATGAAGTCCATCTGCAGGATGGTGACGCCGTCGATCGGATCGACTGGCAGCAGGTCGATCCCGACCACCGCCGCCTTGGGGACCTGGCGCCGCACCACCTGGCTCCAGCCGCCCGGCGCGATGCCGAGGTCGACCACGCGGGTCGCGCCCTTCAACAGTCCGAACTTCTCGTCGAGCTCGATCAATTTGTACGCCGCTCGGCTGCGATAACCCTCCGCCTTGGCGCGCTTGACGTAGGGGTCGTTCAATTGCCGCTCGAGCCAGCGCGTCGACTGCGCCGTCCGGTTGCGCGCGGTGCGCACCCGCGTCTTGCCGCCGCTCCCGCCCCTCATGGCCGCTCCGCCCCCATCAACCGCCGCAGGATGCCCTCGCGGATGCCGCGATCGGCGACGCCCAGCCGCTCGGCCGGCCACAGGTCGAGGATCGATTCGAGGATCGCGCAGCCGGCGACGACCAGATCGGCGCGCTCGGTGCCGATGCAGGGGAAGCGCGACCGCTCGCTCACCGACATGCCCGATAATTCGCTCGAGATGCGGCGCATCGAGGCGGTCGGCACGATCAATCCGTCGACCTTGGCACGGTCGTAATGGTCGAGCTCGAGATGGACGCTGGCGAGCGTCGTCACCGTCCCGCTGGTGCCGAGCAGCCGCGGCGCGCGGGGCGCGGCGGGCAGGCGCGCGGCGAAGGCGGCGAAGCTCTCCGTCGCCAGCGCGCGCATCCGCGCATAGCAGGCCGTAAGTGTTTCAGGTGTGTCGCCGCCACCGGCATGTTCGGTCAGCGAAACCACACCCCAGCGCGCCGAATGCCAGTCGAGCACCCGCGGATGCTCGCCGGCCATGTCGATCAGCACCAATTCGGTCGACCCGCCGCCGATGTCGAAGATCAACGCGGGCCCGTCGCCCGGCTCCATCAGCACATGGCAACCGAGCACCGCCAGCCGCGCTTCCTCGCCCGGCGAGATGATGTCGAGCCGGATGCCGGTCTCGCGATAGGCGCGTTCGATGAACTCGGCGCCGTTGGTCGCCTGGCGGCAGGCCTCGGTCGCCACCGAGCGCGCGACCAGCACGTTCCTGCGCCGAAGCTTGTCGGCGCAGACCCTGAGCGCGGCGATGGTGCGGTCGATCGCGGCGTCGGACAGCCGCCCGGTCGAGGCGAGCCCCTCGCCCAATCGCACGATCCGCGAAAAGGCGTCGACCACCGCAAAGCCGTTGCCCTGCGGCCGCGCGATCAGCAGGCGGCAATTGTTGGTGCCGAGGTCGAGCGCGGCATAATGCGGTGCATCGCCCCAGCGCTTGGCCGGATTTCGGACCGGACGGGCGGCGGGCTTGCCCCTGGGGGCGGCGCGCTGCCGGTGCGGCATATTGGCGGGAACGTCCCCCATGCCGTCGCGAACTCTTATGCTCTTGCGGCCCGGCCCATAGCCCTCCGCTGCTTGGCGTCGAGCCTAACCGAACTTGTCCGGCGCGACAAGCGAACCCCCGGCACGGATCGGTCGCGCGGGTGCAGCGGGGCCTTGACCCGACGCCCCGCCCCGCCTAGAGCCCGCCGCCTGTTGCCCCGTCGTCTAAAGGTAAGACTACGGACTCTGACTCCGTCAATTGAGGTTCGAATCCTCACGGGGCATCCAGCACCTCACCGAAATGGCTATCCCCCGTCTCGGGTTCGTCGGGATCCGTGGACGACGCGTCGATCGGTGACACCGAGCGTCACGTTCGCGAACCAGCCTCAGATGCCGAGCACGATCTTCTGCGCGTGGAAAGCTTCGGCGAAGCCGTGGGGGGCATTGCATTCGATCCCGCGGATGCGGGCGAGCGAGAGGAAGGTGTCGGGGTTGAACCAGCCCCGATGGCGCTGGCTCGGGAACGCCGCGTAGATTGCCGCCGCCTTGCGCTGGGCGACTTCCTCGGAAAGGTGGACATAGGCGTTCGAGCGGCCGAGATCGCCGTCATATTTCGGGATCTCGTAGCCGAGGACCAGGTGGTCCCGGAACGTGTTGTTGGTCAGTGCCGCGATCACCGCATGATCCTGATGCAGGTCGCTCATCGTGTGGGTGAGGATGAGATCGGGCGCAGGCCCCGCCTTGATCCGCTCGAAGACCTTCTTGATGCGCGGCGTCTCGTGCGGAAAGATCCCGTCGCGGAAGCCGAGCACCTCGACGATCTGCTCGCACCGATTGCCGAGCAGCGCCGCCGCGCTTTGCCGTGCTTCCTCGGCGCGGCGCTCGTCCCCGCTGAACACGACCCAGTGCACCGTCAGCCGCGAGACGTTGGCGACGAGATTGAGCAGCGTGCCGCCGCACCCGATCTCGATATCGTCGGCATGCGCGCCGAGGCACAGCACCCGCAGCGGCCTTTCGCCAGTATTTGCGAATGCCAGATGGATCATATTCCCCCTATCTCTCGCCCCTGGCGCCCGCTTTGCCCGTACCGGCGACCGTTCGCGTCAGGCCGCCGGCGAGACACCGGCCAGGCCACGCGGCGCGCCCGCAGTCGCGGCATGTTCATGGAGCGAATCGGGGTCGGCCTCACGCCAGACCTCCCAGGGCGCCTTGCCCTTGCGCTGCACCTCTTCCAGCAGGTGCACGTCCTTCAACGTGTCGCAGGCGCGCCAGAAGCCGTCATAGGCGTGCGCCAGCAGCCGCTGCTCGCCGATCAGCCGATGGAAGGGCTGTTCCACGAGGTCGTCGCCTTCGCCGATATAATCGAAGATCTCCCGCCGGAAGACGAAGTAGCCGCCATTGATCCGGACATCGATGTCGGTCGACGATTCGACGCCGGTAACCGTGCCGTCACTGTCGTGACGGATATAGTGGAAGCTGTGCGTAGGTTTGACCGCCACCAGCGCACCCACGGAAGCGGGTTTACGGACCAGGCAGTCGATGATGTCCTGAAGCGGAAGATCCGTCAGACCGTCCGCATAATTGGCCAGGAACATCTCGTCGGGGTCGACATAGGTTTCGATCGCCTTCAAGCGCTGCCCGATACTCGTATCGATACCGGTGTCGACCAGCGTGACGTTCCAATGGCCGTTCTCGTCATCCGGTAGCAGGAAAGATTGCGCGCGCCGTCCGGTCGAGATCGTGGGCAGGACTTCCGCGCCCTGCTCCTGAAAATATTCGGTGATGGCATCGGCGCCATACCCCAGACAGAGGATGAAATCGGTGTGACCGTGATGGGCGTAATAACGCATGACATGCCACATCAGGGCATGCCCCCCGACATCGACCAATGGTTTGGGCTTATTCGGTATCTGGCCGCGCATCCGCGTACCGTATCCACCACAGAACAGGACAACCTTCATAGCGGCTCCCCCTCGCGAACCCCGCTGTTCATGACGATCAAGCTGCCGCATTGAGACACGATCAGTCACCCGGCGCCACGATGCAGAAGGATGATGCTTTATTTGCAAGTCGTATGATCATTTCGGATTAGAAATGACGATCTCGAGAAATACTTAATACAAACCAGTTATAGCCACTCTGCTAGTGCCGCCATTGCCTGCATACTTGCCATAACTATCGATATATAATCGCACACATTCTACGAATTCAGAGTAGAATTGCGAAACAGTTTACACATTTATCTGACCGATATCTTACACGATTGTATATGGAATTCGGTTCAAGCTAAGATATTTTCATTTTCAAAAATTTGGTGTTCCGGATTTATTGTGGGCGATTCTTGCCATCTCGTTGCGGCCCCAAGCATGGCCTGCAGCTGTCACTGCCTCGGGTCATTCTCGACCATCGCCGGAACGGTGATTCACCCGTTCACGCGGGCATCCAGACTTTATCGGGCATCCCGAGGCGGTAGTCGGAGCGCCCTTGCCTCGGCCTTCACCATCGCGCGGGGTTGCGCGATGGCATGACCGGGATCAAACTCCCAGCGGAGAGGGGGAGCTGCGCTCTGGGGTGACCGATTTCACGGCCTGGGCTCGCGACAACCGGCGGCTGGTGATCACCGCGACGCTTTCGATTCTCTGGCTGTACGGCCTATTCTGGCATATCGAGGCGCCCGACCTCCCCGAATTCCTGTTTCCCTGGTTCAACCATATCCTGCACGCCGGGCCCTTCCGGGCGTTCGCCACGCCGTTCTCGAACTATTCGCCGCCCTATCTCTATCTGCTGGCGATCGCTTCGCTCGTAACCCACGACCCGCTGGTCGCGATCAAGTCGCTCGCGATATTGAGCGCGTCGTGCCTCGCGCTCGCGATCGGTCGCGTTCTCCGCGGCAGCCCCAGCCGATACGAAGCGGCGCTATTGTCGTTCCTGGTGCCGACGGTGACGATCAACGCGATCGTCTATGCGCAATGCGACGGCTTTTGGGCCTCGGCCTGCCTGCTCGCCGTGGCAGCGGCGAGGGACGGCCGCAATGCGACGATGCTGTGCTGGTACGGCATTGCCGTCGCGTTCAAGGCGCAAGCGGTGTTCCTCGCCCCGTTCGTGGTCGCAATACTGATCAACCGCCGCGTGTCGCCGCTGCTGTGGGTGATCCCGCTTGCCGTCTTCGCGACCGCGATGCTGCCGGCGTGGCTGGCGGGCTGGCCGGCGATCGATCTTGCGACCGTCTACCTGCGCCAGGCGGCGCATTTCAACACGATCGGCAGCGCCCCCAATCCATGGGCGATCATGGCCGCCTTCGTCCCCGCCGAGCCGTCGCCGGTTTTCGTCGCCGGTTATGCCGCCGCGACGGCCGCCGCGATCGGCTATGTGCTCGCGTTCGCGCGGCGCGCAATGGACGCGGACGACCTGGTGCGCGCGGCGTTGCTGTCCGCGCTGATCGTCCCGTTCCTGCTGCCCAAGATGCACGAGCGCTTCACCCTGCTCGCCGACCTGCTATCGTTTGCGCTCGCCTACAGCGTTCGCGACCGGGCGAGCCGGCGGCTGTGCCTGGCGGTCATCGGCGCGTCGACGGCGGCGACGTTCGGCGCGATGTTCGACGGCCTGTTCTTCCGCTTGCTGCCCGCCCTGGCGAGCTTCGTCGAAGCGGCTGCGATCTGGATGGTCATCGCTTCGCTGCGAACAGGGCTGCACCCGATGTCAGCCGAGGATGACCGTGGGGCCACCAGGATAGCGGGGATGGCCGAATAGGATGAGGTCCGGCCGCGCGTTCCACCGGCTCAGGCGAAGATGTCGACGAGACCGTGCGACTCCGGGCCCTCCCTGAACCGGCGCAGCTCGACATAGACGGCGGACGGCAGCGCCCCGGCGATGGTTGCGCCGATCGCCGCGCCGATCACCCCGGCGACCATGATCAACAGCGGCATCAGACCACTGCCACCGGCGAGCATGCCCGCCGTAGCCATCGCGCCGGCGATGGTGACCGAGAGCATGACGGTGGCGAGCCATACCGAGAACACGACCAGCAGCACGACGAAGATGTTCCAACGCTCGCCCTCGGTCAGCTCGACACTGCGGCCGAGCGCGCCGAACACGCTCTCGCGCTCCGCGACGACGATCGGCGCGGCGACGTACCACATCACCGCCAGGATGATCCCGGGCACGACGAGCAGGAGCGCTGCGAAGCAGATCGCCAGGCCGCTGACCACGCCCAGCCCGATCAGCGGGAGCAAACGGCCGAACGCCGCCGAGAGGCTGTCGCCGAAACTCGCGCGGTCACCGCGGCTGGCGGCGGCGATCGCGGGGAACAGCGCGCCCTGCGCGATGGTCATGAACACCATGTTGAGCACCGTGGTGCCGAACGTGAAGCCGAAATGTTCGATGGCGCCGGTCGCTCCAGTGGCGGCCACGTGCAGGAACGGCTGCTCGAGGTAGGAGATCATCACCCGCGGGACGCCGACAAACAGGAGCGCGATGCCCATCATCACGAACAGATTGCTCAAAATCGTCCCGAAAGCCGCGTTGAGAACGCGTCCGATCGACATGATGTCCCCCTTTTATGCCCCGCCGCCAGCCTGATCCCCGCCGCCGTTTCTGTCCAGAACAAGTTGGTTTGAAAGCATGTTTATCGGTTGCGCGCGCTAGTGCATGGGGTAAGCAAGGCACAGGTACAGAGCAGGGGTTGCGTTTGGCCGGGGGGAACATGCATGGCGCCGCGGTCGCGGCCGACCGCTTCACCGCGGCGCATGACGCGCTCCGCGCCGACCCGGCTATCCAGTTCACGCTCGCCCCGCCCGCCCCGCCCCCGGCGCCCCCGGCCTGGCTCGAGGGACTGGTGCATTTCTTCCGGTGGCTCGGCCATCTACTGGCGCCGATCGGCCGTTTCCTGGCCTGGCTGACGAGCTTCATGCCGGCGGCGCCTTATGCCCGCATCCTGTTGTGGAGCGTGATCGCCATCGCGCTCGCATTCCTCCTCTGGCTGGTGGTCGAGCGCATCCGCCACGGCCAATGGCGCCTGCCGCGTCGTCGGACGCGGACCGCCACGCCGGTCGATATCGACGCCGAGGAAGAGTGGCAGCCCGACGTCGCACAGGGCCGGGCGTGGCTTGAGGAAGCCGACGCGCTCGCCGCCCGGGGCCTGTTCGCCGAAGCGGTACACCATTTGCTGTTCCGGTCGATCGAGGACATCCGCCATCGCCGTCCGCAAGTCGTGCGCCCCGCGCTCACCAGTCGCGAACTCGCCGGCGCCGGTGCGATTCCGGCCGCCGCGCGCGAGTTGTTCGCGTCGATCGCCCGCCATGTCGAGCATAGCCTGTTCGGCGGCCGCCCGGTCAGCGCCGACGACTGGCAGGCTGCGCGCACCGCTTATGCCGATTTCGCCATTCCCGGAGCGTGGAAGGCATGAGCGACCTCACCATCGGCGGATCGCGCGACGGTCGCGACGACGGGGGCGTGTTCCGCCTGCGCACGGTCATCGTGCTGCTCGCGGTCGGCATCATCGGCTTCGTCGGCCTGCTGCTCGGCAATGCCTATGAAGCACCGACCGAGTCGACCAACGACGCGAGCGCGCACGCTCTGTCGAACGGCGCCACCGGCTATACCGGAATCGTCCAACTCGCCCGCGCGATGGGCAAGGACACGCGCGTCATCCGCGACCAATCGCTGCTGGCCGAAAACGGGCTGCTCATCCTAACGCCGCCGCTGGGATCGACCCCGCTCGGCGATATCCTGTCGCGGCGCGCCACGTTGCCGACACTCGTGGTACTGCCGAAATGGTCGACTGCTCCGATCCGCCCCGCCGGACGTCCCGGCTGGGTGATGCGCTGGGGCCTGATCGACAAGCGCGAACCCGAGGGTGTGCTGGCCCCCGACAACAAATTCGCCGTGACGCGCAGCCGGAGCGGCGGCCGCCCGTTGCGGTCGGCGGGCTGGATGACCGAGGATTTCGGGTTCAAGGCGCCGCGCCCGCTGCAGACGATCAGCGGCGCCAACCTGAAGCCGCTGCTGACCGATGGAGACGGCAATATCGTGCTCGGTGAAGTCGGCGACAAATCGCTCTACGTGCTGGCCGATCCCGACCTGCTGTCGAACCTGGGGATGCGCGAAGAGGGCCAAGCGCGCGCCGCGCTCCGGCTGCTCGACGCGCTCAACGAGGACGGCGACCGCGATTTCGATTTCGACGTGACGCTGGCCGGGCTCGGCGCCGCCAAGAATCCACTCCGGCTGGCGTTCGACCCGCCATTCCTGGCAATGACGCTGGCGATCGTCGTGGTGATGCTGCTCGCCGGGTGGCAGGCGGTCACGCGCTTCGGGCCGCCGGTCCATCGCGCCCGCGCGATCGCGTTCGGCAAGACCGCGCTGGTCGACAACGCCGCCGCGCTGATCCGCAAGGCGGGGCGCCAGGCGCGGCTCGGCGGACGCTATGTCGAGGCGATCCGGGAACGCGCGGTGATCGCGTTCGGCGTGCCGTCGCGGCTGCGCGGGCCGGCGATCGACGCCTATCTCGACAAGATTTCCGGGCGGGCGCGGTTCACCGCCCTCGCCCAGGCGGTGGACGATGCGGACGACAAGGCCAGCCTGGTCGCCGCGGCGCGCGCGCTACACGAATGGCAGAAGGAGAAGGGCAAGTGACGGTCGAGGAAGTCCGCAATCTGGCGATGGCGATCCGCCAGGAAGTCGGCAAGGCCGTGGTCGGCCAGGAAGCGACCGTCGAGCTGATGCTCGTGGCGCTGTTCGCCGGCGGCCATATCCTGCTCGAAGGCCCGCCGGGCACCGCCAAGACGCTGCTGGCGAACAGCTTCGCGCGCGCGGTCGGGCTCAAGTTCGGGCGCATCCAGTTCACCCCCGACCTGATGCCGGGCGACATCATCGGCGCCAATCTGTTCAACTTCCAGACCTCGACCTTCACGCTGACGCGCGGCCCGATCTTCACCGACATGCTGCTCGCCGACGAGATCAACCGCACCCCGCCCAAGACCCAGGCGGCGCTGCTCGAGGCGATGCAGGAGCGCACCGTGACGATCGACGGCGAGAGCCTGTCCCTGGGTGACCGCTTCATGGTGGTGGCGACGCAGAACCCGATCGAGCAGCAGGGCGTCTATCCGCTGCCCGAGGCGCAGCTCGACCGCTTCCTGTTCAAGCAGACCGTCGACTATCCCTCCGCCGCTGAGGAGCGCAAGATCATCGCGACCCACGGCGCCAGGGCGACGGCGATGGAGCCCGAGGGCTGGGGCGTCGAGCCGCGCACCGACGCGGCCAAGATCGGCGAGGCGATCGATGCGGTCACCAGCGTGCGGCTGGTCGACGAAGTGATCGACTATATCGCGGCGCTGGTGCGTGGCACACGCGACGTCGCCGATCTCGAAAGCGGCGCAAGCCCCCGCGCCGGCGCGATGCTGGCGGGCGCGGCGCGCGCGCGCGCGGCGCTCGACGGGCGCGACTTCGTCATCCCCGACGACGTCAAGCACCTCGCCCCGGCGCTCCTCCGCCACCGCCTGATCCTGTCGCCGGCGGCCGAGATCGACGGACGGATGGTCGAGGAAGTCGTCCAGTCGATCATCGAGACGATCGAGGCGCCGCGGTGAGGAAGCTTCGCCCGGACGCCGTACATCAAGCCCCTCCCCTTCAGGGGAGGGGTTGGGGGTGGGGCAGTGCCGCAGGCTGTTCGCTTGAGGATAAGCCCCACCCCAACCCCTCCCCTGAAGGGGAGGAGCTTTTGGGAGTCGATCATTGATCTACCCCACGCGCCTGGCGGTATTGGCGGCGGCGGCGGGAGCTCCCGTCGCGTTGCTGATCGCCGTCCTGGTGCCCGAACATTGGTATGCCGGGCTCGCCTGGCCGGTGGCGATCCTGATCGGCGCGTTGCTCGACGCGCTGTTCGCCTTGCCCGCCGCGCGGATCGCCGCCGGGCTGACGCTGCCGCGCAGCGCGAGCGTGGGCGAGACGGTGGACGCGGTGGTCAGCATCGAAGGCCCGGCACGGGGCGGCCCCGGCAGCGTCCAGGTTGCCCTCGCCGCCGATCCGCTGGTGGCGTTCGAGGATGATGGCCGGGCAACCGTCCGGCTCGACAAGGGCCACGGCGCGACCGCGCTGCCGGTCGCGACGCAGCGGCGCGGCACCGCACGGTTCGCGACCGTCTGGCTGCGCTGGCGCGGCCCGCTCGGGCTGGTCTGGCGGCAGAAGCGCCTCGCGAGCGAGGCGACGCTCAAGATCCTCCCCGACATCCGCCCGGTGCGCGAACGCGGCGCACGGATCTTCCAGCGCCACGCGCTGCAGGGGCTGATGACCCAGCTCGACCGCGGCGACGGCACCGATTTCGATGCCTTGGTCGAATTCCGCTCGGGCATGGACCGCCGGTCGATCGACTGGAAGCAATCGGCGCGGCATCTGAAACTCCACGCCAAGGAATATCGCACCGAGCGCAACAACCAGATCGTCTTCGCGATCGATTCGGGGCGCCAGATGTCGGAGCCGGTCGGTGGCATCCCGCGCGTCGATCGCGCGGTGTCGGCGATGCTGCTGACCGGCTGGGTCGCGCTCAAGCTCGGCGACCGCGTCGCGCTCCATTCGTTCGATTCGCGGCCGCGCATCGCCAGCGGGCTGATCTCGGGCGCCTCAGCCTTTCCAGAACTCCAGCATCTCGCCGCCGGGATCGACTATTCGGGCGAGGAGACCAATTACACCTACGCGCTGACGACGCTCGCGGCGCGGCTGACCCGGCGCTCGATGATCGTCATGTTCACCGAGTTCACCGACCTGACCAGCGCCGATTTCATGATCCGCGCCGCCGCCCGCCTGGTCGAGACGCATTTGCTGCTGATCGTCGTGCTGCGCGACGAGGAGCTCGAATCCCTGGTCGACCACGCCCCCGATACCGCCGACGACATAACCCGCGCGGTGACTGCGGCGGGGCTGCTCAAGGACCGGCTGCTCGCGCTGACGCGGCTCCGCCATCTGGGTGCCCATGTCATCGAGAGCGAGTATGACCGGGTCGCCGACCGGCTGGTCGAGGGCTATGTCGACCTCAAGCGGAGGAACCTGTTGTGACGGCTTATGTCGAGGTCCGCACGCCCCTGGTCAACGCGACGCGTTTCCGCGCCGCGCACGAAGCCGATTGGGACACGCTCGACAAGATCCTGACGCTGATCGAGAAGCGCGGCGTCGGCGCGGTTCCTGACCAGCAATTGCTCGTGCTGCCATTGCTCTATCGCGCCACCCTGTCGTCGCTGTCGGTGGCGCGCGAGACCTCGCTCGACCGCGCGCTCATCACGTATCTCGAACAGCTCTGCACGCGTGCCTATTTCCAGATCTACGGCGTGCCGACCTCGCCGATACGGCAGCTCGGGCACTTCTTCGCGCGCGGCTGGCCGCAGGCGGTGCAGTCGTTGTGGAAGGAGACGCTGGTCGCTTTTCTGCTGACCGTCGCCGGCGCGGTCGTCGCCTATCTGCTGATCGCCCACGACCCGTCCTGGTATTATGCGATGATCCCCGACGGCATGGCGCAAGGCCGCGACCCGACCGCGAGCACCGAATTGCTGCGCCAGACCATCTACGACGGTGCCAAGGACACGCAGCAGAGCGCGCTGGCGCTGTTCGCCTCGTTCCTGTTCACCCACAATGCGCAGATCGCGATCTTCTCGTTCGCGCTCGGCTTCATGTTCTGCGTGCCGACCGCGGGACTGATCGTCTATAACGGCCTGATGCTCGGTGCGATGATCGAGGTCTTCGCGTCGAAGGGGCTGGGCTATGGCTTCGTCGGCTGGCTGACGATCCACGGTACGACCGAGATGTTCGCCATCATCCTGTCGGGCGCGGCGGGGTTCCGCATCGGGCTCGCGCTCGCTTTTCCCGGCCGGCTATCGCGCACCGATGCGGCAGTCGCGGCCGGGCGGTCGGCGGCGACCGCGATGGGCGGCACGGTGATCATGCTGGCGATCGCCGGCCTGCTCGAAGGGATCGGGCGGCAGACGATCACCAACGACGAGGCGCGCTACGCGATCGGCATCGCAATGCTGGTCGGCTGGCTGGTCTATTTTTACATGCCGCGGAGGAAGCGCGATGGCGCAGCCGCCTAACCGGCATTCGATCGCCGCGTTGCGGCGCCGCTTCATCACGCCCGAGGGCGTCGACCTCAATATCGAGCTCGGGTCGGCGGGCGCGCGGGCGGGCGCGTTCCTACTCGATGCGATCATGATGCTCGGCGTGCTGATCCTCGCGTCGATTGCGATCGGGCTGATGGCGATGGCCTCGCAGTCGATCCTGATGATCGGCCTGTGGATCGTCGGCTTCTTCCTGCTCCGCAACGGCTGGTTCACCCTGTTCGAAATGGGCGCGCGCGGCGCCACGCCGGGCAAGCGGATCGTCGGGCTGCGTGTCGTGGCGCGCGACGGCGCGCGGCTGACCGGGGGGGCGGTGATCGCGCGCAACGCGATGCGCGAGATCGAGATATTCCTGCCGCTCTCCTATTTCTTCGCCTCGCTCGGCGCGATGTTCACCGGCGGCGACATCCTGCTCCCGCTGCTCGCGCTCGCCTGGAGCATGATCTTCCTGTTCTTTCCGCTGTTCAACCGCGACCGGCTGCGGGTCGGCGACCTGCTCGCGGGCACCTGGGTGGTGCACCGCGCCCGAGCCAAGCTCGGCCACGACCTTGCCGCCTCCGCCGCGGAAAGCACGCGGCCGCGCCGTGTCTTCAGCGACGCCCAGCTCGAACTCTACGGCATCTACGAACTCCAGACGCTCGAGGAAGTGCTGCGCGGCGGGCAGAACGACGCGATCGTCACCGTCGCGGCGGCGATCCGGCGCAAGGCCAATCTACCCGACGACGGCGACGATTACGGTTTCCTGTCGGATTATTACGCCGCGCTCTGCGCGCGCCTTGAACGCGGAATGATGGTCGGCCTCAGGCGCGAGGACAAATATTCCAAGGCGACGCGCGCGGCTTAAGCCAATCGGGCCCGCTCATGCCTTGGTCTTGGTCGCGGTGAATTCCACTTCCCAGGTCCGGCCACCATCGGCGGAATAGGATTCCTGATATTGGTGCGAGGTCGGCGCGACATCCGACCAGACACCGCGAACCAGGATCGCGCGGCCGTCGAGCGTGTCCGTTCCGATCAGCTCGCCGCGTCCGTTCGCGAAACTGCCGATCATCGGCGTCGAGAATTTGCCTACCGCGCTGCTGGCGAAGTTCATGCTCCATTGGCGCGCCTGGGGAGCGTAGAGGAAGACGGTCATCCCTTCCCAATGGCCCTTGGGACCGTCCGCCTCGATCTCCTCCAATTGCGCGCGCCCGTCCCAGACCTTGCGGACGGTCACCGTCCCGTTCAACTCGATCATGTCGTTCACGCCGGAGAACGGATGCAGGTGACGGACGATATGCGTCTTCCAGACCCCGAGGTCGAAGTCGAAATCGTGCGCGCCGTCAGCGAGCTTCTGGGCATTGGCGGGCAGAGCCGCGCCCAGCGCCAACACGCAGCCGCCGAACAGGCCAAGCAAAAGCTTTTTCATCATTATGTCCGTTGCGATGGAAGATGCCGCCGAGAATGGCCGGCGCACCGCACCCGCTCAAACGACAAGTTTTCCGCGATCGGGCGAACAAATGTTGGGCAGATCCGAACGCGGTGCCGCCGGGTTGCCCTGCTATTCCGCTGATTATCGCTCTATGAGGTTGGCTTGCGGAGCAGCCTGTCTCGCAACGCTTCCAGATTGACCCCGGCGATCGCGGCCGCCCGGTCCTTTGCCTTCAGGATCGAGGCGAGCTGGGTCAGTATCTGGCACGCATTGTCGAACCGCTGGAGCGCCTCGCCATGGCGTTGCAGCAGCGCGGCATCGCCGATCAGATCCCCGGCCACCGCGTCCAGCAGTCGCTGAACATGATCGAGTTCGTCGGCGACGCGGGCTTCGACATCAGTGATGAGTTCGGGAGAACTCTCGACCGTGACGTCTTCCTCGGCGATCTCCCGACCGCTGCGGACCGCGGCCTGAATCTGGTCCACCCGCGATTGGCCATGCCCGAAGATTACGGCCGGCGCCCGGCGACCGGCAACCCATTCGTCGACCGACGCGGCGCCTTCGAACTGGATCCCGCAGCGCCCGTCCGTTCGCCAGACCACGACGCCGCGCATCTCAACCTCGAGGCGTTGCAGGATGAGCGCTGCCCCTGGTTCCGGCAACGCCTGGCCGTCGACCATCGCGCCCTTTTCGGACAGGTTGCGGATTCGGACGGGTGCCGCCACGCCTCCCGAGCGGATGGTCGCGGTCAGCAGCAGGTTCTTGCGCGGCGCGCGGACGCGGGACGACGCGAACGGATCGCCCGCCGCCTCGATCGCACCGCCTTGGCCCCACTCACTCATGTTGGCCCGACCCGATCCGCGATCGCCACAGGACTCCTCGACATCCGCCATCCTCGATATATCGAAAATTCCTACAGCGAAGCGCGGCGGACAGCGATAGTCCGCGCTTGCCCGAACTGAGAGGCAGCGATCGGCGCAGGCGGAGGAGGGGATGAGGAATGTTCATTCTGCTGAAGACGTCGTGAAAGTCGTTTCTCTCGATTGACCGGAACGCCAGGGCGCCTCTCACCTAGAAGCGGTAAATCCCGCCGACCAAACCACCGGGCGATCTTGTTGACGCATAAAGATAAATATACAACGAATATGTCATTCCACTTGCCGAGCCGCGCGCCGGCCCGCAACTCGCACAGTGGCGAGAAGATGACGATCGACCCGTCTCGTTCGGGCGAGCGACCTCGACCCTGATGCTATTCGGTCAGCAGTCTGTGTGCGCCCGCTATCGCGCCTCGGCCATCAATTCGCGCGCGGTCGGGCTGGTCCAGTCCATCCCGCCGATCATCCGCCACACTTCCTTGCCCGACGAATCGTACAGGACCGTCGTCGGCAGGCTCGGATTGCCATAAGCGGTCGAGAAATGGATGTCGGGATCGGTATAGGCCTTGAGCGCCTTGAACCCGGCCTTGGCGAAATAGGGATCGACCGATTTCCGGCCGTCGAGATCCTGGCTGATCGTCAGCACTTGGAGCTTTCCCTCGCCCGCGATCTTCTCGAGCGTCGGCATCTCGCCCTTGCACGGCCCGCACCATGTCGCCCACAGGTTGAGCAGCACCGGCTTGCCCGAAAAGCCGGCCAGCGTCAGCGGCTTGCCGTCGGGGCCGGTGAAGCCCGCGGTCGGCGCGGCCTCGCCCTTGTGGTCGCGGACCAGCTTGCCGATCACGTCGACGCCGGTATCGGGCGCGGCGGCCGGCGCGGGCGCCATGTTGGCCGCTTCGTCGAGCGTCGGCAGCGCAGCGGTTTCGTTCGCTTGCCCCTGGGGGGCGGACGGCCTATCGCAGCCGCCGATCAGCGCGGTAGCCGCCAGGAGAAGTACGATAGAGCGCAAGCAGACCTCGAACGCGATGTGGGGCGGACGGTTCGCGGAGGGACCGGCTGCGGTGATGCGCGAGATAAATGCCTCGATCCCGTTCGACAAGCGCTTGTGGCGTCAGGACATCGCCGGATCGAAGGCGCATGTCGCGATGCTGGGTGCGCAGGGCATCCTGAAGGCCGAGGATGCGGCGACGATCGCCGACGGACTCGACGCGGTCGCCGCGGATTATGCCCGCGACGGCGTGCCCGATGATTTGGCGCTCGAGGACATCCACATGCTGACCGAGGCGCGGCTGGCCGAAAAGGTCGGGCCGGTCGCCGGGCGGCTGCACACCGCGCGGTCGCGAAACGACCAGGTTGCGACCGATTTCCGTTTGTGGGTGCGCGACGCGATCGATCAGGTCGGCGCAGCGCTCGGCGAGTTGCAGGACGCATTGATCGCGCGCGCCGAGGAGCATGCCGAGGCGGTGATGCCGGGCTTCACCCATCTCCAGTCGGCGCAGCCGGTGACGCTCGGTCATCATCTGATGGCCTATCACGACATGATTGCGCGCGACCGCAGCCGCTTCGCCGACAATCGCGCGCGGATGAACCGCTGCCCGCTCGGTGCGGCAGCGCTCGCCGGGACCAGCTTCCCGCTCGATCGTGAGGCGACCGCCAAGGCGCTCGGCTTCGACGCGCCGACCGGCAATTCGCTCGATTCGGTCAGCGACCGCGATTTCGCGCTCGATTACCTGATGGCGGCGACGCAATGCGCGCTCCACCTCAGCCGGCTGGCCGAGGAAGTCGTGATCTGGGCATCGCAGCCGTTCGGCTTCATCTCCTTGAGCGACCAATGGTCGACCGGCAGCTCGATCATGCCGCAGAAGCGCAACCCCGACGCCGCCGAACTGGTGCGCGGCCATGCCGGGCGGATCATGGGCTGCATGACCGCTTTGTCGGTGACGATGAAGGGCCTGCCGCTCGCTTATTCGAAGGACATGCAGGACGACAAACCGCCGGTGTTCGAGGCGCACGACCTGCTCGCCTTGTCGATCGCGGCGATGACGGGGATGATCGAGAGCGCGACCTTCCGCACCGACCGCATGCGCGCGCTGGCCGAATCGGGCTTCGCCACCGCGACCGACCTCGCCGACTGGCTGGTGCGCGAGGCCGGACTGCCGTTCCGCGAGGCGCACCACGTCACCGGCCGCGCGGTCAAGGCGGCCGAGGACGCGGGCGTGAGCCTGGACAAATTGCCGGTCGAGACGTTGAAAGCGATCGATGCGCGGATCGACGAACGCGTCTATGATGTGCTGAGCGTCGACGCGTCGGTCGCGAGCCGCACCAGCCTGGGCGGCACGTCGCCGGTGCGGGTGCGCGAGGCGATCGCGGCCGCGAAAGCGGTACGCGCGAACGAAGACGCGGCCGCGAAAGCGGCACGCGCGGGAGAAGCGAAGTGAAACGGATCGTCATCCTCGGCCTGGTTCTCGCGCTGTCGGCCTGTGGTGCCGCGCGCGACCTCAAACCGGCGCCGGGCAAGGCGTTGCCGGTCGCTCCCTATGGCGCGGTCACCGCGCCCAACGCCAACCAACTCCTCTCCGCCTCGAGCCAGGCGCGCCCCGGACGCAGCGATGAATTGCTGACCAATTCGGAAGAGCGTCAGGGCAACGAATTCGATCTCCCTCCCGCAAATTGAGTTTCATGGACGATTTCAACCTGAAGAACGGCGAACTCTACGCCGAAGACGTCCCCATGGCGCGCATCGCCGCCGAGGTCGGGACACCCGTCTACATCTATTCGCGGCGCACCTTCGAGCGCCACGCCCTGGCGTTCCGCGACGGGCTCAAAAATGTGCCGCGGATCCACCTCGCCTATGCGATCAAGGCCAATCCCAATCTCGCCGTGCTGCGCGTGATGGCCAATGCCGGCTATGGCGCCGACGTGGTGTCGGGTGGCGAGCTCGAACGCGCGCTGGCGGCGGGCATGGCGGCCAAGGACGTGGTGTTCTCGGGCGTCGGCAAGACCCGCGCCGAGCTGACCCAGGGCCTCGACCGCGGCATCGGCCAGTTCAACCTCGAGCATGAGGCCGAGGGTGTCGCGCTGTCTGAAATCGCGGCGGCGCGCGGCGTGAAGGCGCCGTGCGTGCTGCGCGTCAATCCCGACATCGACGCCGGGACGCACGCCAAGATCTCGACCGGCAAGGCCGACAACAAGTTCGGCGTCGCGATCGTCGATGCCCCCGCGATCTACGCGCGGCTGGCGAAGCTGCCCGGCCTCGACCTGCGCGGCGTCGCCTCGCACATCGGCAGCCAGCTGCTGAGCGTCGCGCCGATGGAAGCAACCTATCGCCGCATCGGCGAGCTCGTCGCCGACCTGCGCGCCGCCGGGCACAAGGTCGACCGCGTCGATCTCGGCGGCGGGCTCGGCGTCGCCTATCGCGCCGAGGACAAGCCCGAGAGCCCCGCCGCTTATGGCGAGATGGTCGCGCGCGTCACCCGCGACTGGGACGTCCAGCTGATGTTCGAGCCCGGCCGCGTCATCGCAGGCAATGCCGGGGTGCTGCTGACCCAGGTGCTGTGGGTGAAGCCGTCGCCGACCAATCCCTGGGTGATCGTCGACGCCGCGATGAACGACCTCGCGCGGCCTGCGCTCTACGACGCTTGGCACGATTTCGTCGCGGTGAAGCCGAGCGGCGAACGCTTCGTCGCCAACATCGCCGGCCCGGTGTGCGAGAGCGGCGACACCTTCGCCAAAGCGCGCGAGATCGACAAGGTGACGGAAGGCGACCTCGCCATCTTCCGCACCGCCGGCGCTTATGGCGCGACCATGGCCTCGACCTACAACAGCCGTGCGCTGGTGCCCGAGGTGATGGTCGACGGCGATCGCTATGCGATCGTCGCCGAGCGCATCCCGGCCTATCGCGTCATGTCCGAGGAGCACGTGCCCGAGTGGCTGGGACCGGTCGCCGCATGAATTTGCACAGCCTGCCGGTGTTCCTCCGGCTGGCGGAGCGGCCGGTGATACTGATCGGCGACGGCGATGCGGCGGACGCCAAAAGGCGGCTGCTCGAGCGCGCAGGGGCGATGATCGTGGGCGAAGACGCAAGCGCCGCGCTGGCGATCGTCGCGCTCGACGACCCCGATGCGACGGTCGCGCGGCTCAAGGCGCGCGGGATATTGGTCAATGCGGTCGACCGGCCCGATCTGTGCGATTTCACGCTTCCGGCGATCGTCGATCGTTCGCCGGTGATCGTCGCGATCGGTACTGGCGGGGCTTCGGCGGGGTTGGCGGCGGCGCTGCGTCAGCGGCTGGAGGCATTGCTGCCGACGACGCTGGGGGGACTGGCCGAGGCTCTTCGTGCTGCACGGGCGCGACTGCGTGAGCGCTTCCCGGAACCCGATGTACGTCGTCGCGCGCTGAGCGGCGCGATGCACGAGGGCGGACTGCTCGATCCGCTTTCCGCTACCGTTGCGGACGTCGAAGCCTGGCCCCCAACCTCCGTTCGGCCTGAGCTTGTCGAAGGCCATGCCCCTGTCACTGAGGTGCCCCCTTCGGCTGGCCGGCACGGCCGGCCGCTCAGGACAGGCTTCGACAAGCTCAGGGCGAACGGATTTCATGAGATCGCGCTGAGATCATCCGATCCCGACGATCTTACCTTGCGCCAGGCCCGCTTGCTCGCCCGCGCCGATCGCGTCGTCCATACCCCTGACGTCCCCACCGCGATCCTCGACCGCGCGCGCGCCGATGCGCCGCGGATCGCAGCGGACGGCCCACCCGCTGATAGGACAGAAGGACTGACCGTGTATCTGGAGATGGCGCGATGACCGGCTTTGCCTACCATGTCGACAGCGCCGGCAAGGCGGCCAAGTGCGAGGTCAAGCAGGCGCTCGATATCGAGAACGGCTTCGTCTGGGTCCATCTGTCGACCAACAACGAGCACGCCCAGGCCTGGCTGGCGGACGTCGCCAAGCTCGACGACTATCTGGTCGACGCGCTGACCGCGACCGAGACCCGCCCGCGCTGCGAGCAGTTCGGCGACGGCGCCTTGCTCAACCTGCGCGGCCGGTCGGAGGACGAATTGGACTCCTCCGACCCGCTCGCCTCGGTCCGCATCTGGGCGATCCAGGGCCGCGTCATCTCGGTCACGCGCAAGAAACTCAACGCGATCGGGCTGGTCGAGCAATGCGTCGAGGCGGGGCGGGTGCGCGATCCCGGCGATCTGATCACCGAATTCGCCGCCGCGATCACCACCGACCTCGACCCCGACGTCGCGCAACTAGGCGACGATCTCGACGAATGCGAGACCTCGCTCGACAATGAGAAAATCTTCGAACTCCGCCGCACCGTGACCCGCGTGCGCGTCCAGTCGATCGGCTATCGCCGCTTCCTGGCACCGCAGCGCACCGCGATCGAGAAACTGAGCACGCTCCAGGTCAGCTGGCTGGGCGACGACGACCGCCTGCATCTGTCGGCCGCGGCCGACCGCGCCGCGCGCATGGCCGAGGAGCTGGAGAGCATCCGCGAACGCTCGGCGCTGACCCACGAGGCACTGACCGACCTGCGCGCCGAACAGATCGACCAGCGCGCGCTGATCATCTCGATCGTCGCGATGATCTTCCTGCCGCTGACCTTCCTGACCGGGCTCTACGGGATGAACGTCAAGGGGCTGTGGCTCGCCGACAAGTCGTGGGCGTTCGATGCGATCGTCGGCATCTGCGTGCTGACCGCGGTGTGCGTGACGACTTATTTCGTGCGGCGGCACTGGTTGCGGGGGTGAAGCACGACATGATCGACACGATGAAAACCAAGCTCGGCGAATTCCCGCGTTTCCGCCTGCTCGACGGCTCGACTCCGATCGAGCGGCTGACCCGTGTGGAGCAAGTCCTCGGCACGGCAACCGGCGATGCCCGCCTGTGGGTCAAGCGCGACGACGTGATGCGGATCGGCGGCGGCGGCAACAAGCTGCGCAAGCTCGAATTCCTGATCGGCGAGGCCCTCGCGCAGGGTTGCGACACCTTTATCACCACCGGTGGGCTGCAATCGAACCACGCGCGGCAAAGCGCGGCGGCGGCGGCGCGCGCCGGTCTCGCCTGCGAGCTCATGCTGAGCGATGTCGTGCCGCGGCACGATGCCGCCTACCGGACCAACGGCAATCTGCTGCTCGACGATCTGTTCGGCGCGACGGTGCACCCATTGCCGGGGGACGTGGATGCGCTGGCGGCCGCACGGGCACGCGCGGACGAGATCGCCCGCCGGGGCGGCAAGGCCTATGTCGTCGGCAGCGGCGGATCCTCGCCGCTCGGAAGCCTGGGCTATGCCGTCTGCGCGGCGGAGATCCTCGACGAGGAGCGCGCCGCCGGCCGCCGGTTCGAGACGATCATCGTACCGAACGGCAGCGCGGGCACGCACGCCGGACTGGCGGCGGGCCTCGGCGCCGCGGGCGACGATCCGCGCCGCATCCTGTCGTTCACGGTGCTGGCGCCGCTCGACAAGGCGATCGATGACACGCGCCGCCTGGCATCGGAAGCGCTCGACCTGCTCGCGCCCGACCAGCAGCTGGCCGACGACGCGATCCGCATCGACGGCTCGCAGCGCGGCGAGGCCTATGGCATCCCGACCGACGCGATGGTCGCGGCGCTCCGGCTCATGGCGCGGAGCGAGGGCCTGCTGCTCGATCCGGTCTATAGCGGCAAGGCGTTCGCCGGTGTCCTCGACGGGATGCGCAACGGCGCGTGGGAAGACCGCGACGTGCTGTTCGTGATGACGGGAGGCACCCCGGGCCTGTTCGCTTATCGCGACGCCATCGCGAGCGACCGCTGATTCAGTCGTGCGCTGATATCGGTTCAGCGCGGAGGCTCGCCCGCGTCTAGCCCTCTCCCGCCTGCGGGAGAGGTCCAAGATGCATCAGCTCGTTACGCCCGCAGCCGCTCGACCTCGTCGTGCAGCGCCTGGAGCGAGGTGATCAGCCGCTGGCGGTCGGCGCGGATGTCGGCGAGTTCGGCCTTGGCCTCGCCCAGTTCCATCGCGCGCGCCGCGATCCGCGCGTCGAGCGCGGCGTTCGAGCGTTTGAGGTCGGCGATGCGCCGGGCGCGCGCCAGCGTGCGCTCGATCCGGGCGTGGAGCACGTCGAAATCGAACGGCTTGCCGACATGGTCGTCGGCGCCCGCGGCGAGCGCCTGCACCGCCGCGGCTGGGTCGCTGCGTCCGGTGATGACGATGACCGGCAAGTCGGCGGTCTCCGGCCGTGAGCGCAGCTCGGCGAGCACCTGGAACCCGCTCATCCCCGGCATCACCAGGTCGAGCAGGATCAGATCGAAACCGCGCGCCGCGATCATGTCGAGCGCTTCCCCGCCAGTGTCGGTGAGCGCGGTCAGATAGCCGAAATGCGTCAGGCGCTGGCCGATGACGTTGAGGTTGGTGCGGCTGTCGTCGACCACCAGAATCGTGCGCACAGGCTTGCTGAGATCGGCCATGAAATCCCTCTTTTGGTTCGGCAAGCCGAACCGGTAGCGGTGCCGGCCCGCTCCCCCACCCGGCCACCCATAGAATACTGCCGTTGGGTGGCCGGGTGGGGGAGCGGGCCGGCACCGATCAGCGGTAGCTGCAAAGAATCTAAGACCGTGACCATCTCGAAAGGGTTAACGGCGCGACAACTACGCCGCGCGCGTCTCAGGCGCGGCGCGCCTGGGCCCAGGCGTTGGCGATCTCTTCGAGGTTCGTCGCCACTTCGAGGAACGGCCCAGGCTCGTGCCCGATGCTCGCGTCGACGATCGCGTTGCGCGCACCGCGATAGAGCCGCGCCAGCGTGTGCGACACTTCGCCGCCCGCCTCGAAATCGAGCCCCGCCTCGAGCGCGAACAGGATCGCGGTCGCGCGCGTGATTTTCTCGCTCTTGAGCGTGTAATTCTGATGCTGGGTGGCGTGCGCGGCGACCCGCAGCGCGCGGACCAGTTCCTCGTAGAGCAATTGCACGAGCGCCGGCCCGTCGGCCTCGCCGGTGCGGCCGACCAGGTCGATCTGGCGATAGGTCGCCTCGGGGTCTCCGCGCAACGCGGTCGCGTAGCTGGGCATCAGTCGCTCTTGTTCCAGGCGGCGATCTGGTTCGTCAGGAACGTCTGGGTCGACTTATAGGCCGCGACCTTCGAGTTCATGCTGGCGAATTGCTGGGTCAGCCGATCGCTCATCTGCTGCGACTGATCGGTCAAATCGTCCTGCTGTGTCGACAGATCCGACTGTTGCTGGGTGTAGCGCGTCAGCGACGCGCCGAGGCCATAGAGCGTGCTGGTCGAGGTCAGCGAGATGCCGTTCATCGCAACGGAGACACCGTCCGAACTCGAACTCGAGTAGGAGAAGATCGCCTCGACCGAGGCCGGATAAGTGTTGAGCGCGTTGGTCACCGCGTCGTCGTCGACCGTCAAGGTGCCGTCGCGATTGGTCGAGATGCCGATCTCGGCCAGGGTGGTCGGCGTGCCCGGCTGCGCGTTGGACAGCAGCGAGCGCGTGGTCAGTGAACGCAGCGAGTTGAGCATCCCCTGCGCCGCGGTATCGCTCTTGAGCGGCCCGTTCTGCGGGTCGGTCTGGGTGTTGATGTCGGCCAGGACGGTATTGTAGCTGTCGACGAAGTCCGAGATCGCCTGCTTGAGCGCGTCGGTCTGCGTCGTCGTGGTCAGCGAGACCGGAACCGGGCTGGTGCCGTTCAGCTGCAGCTTCACGCCGTTGATCAGGTCGGTGACCGTGTTCGACGAGCGCTCGACCGAGACACCGTCGACGGTCAGCTTGGCGTTCTGCGCGACCGACGACATCTTGGTCCCGGTCGCGCCGATGCCGACGTTCAATTGCGACAAATTGCCGCTGGGATCGTTGTTCGCGGTCAGCGTGAAGGCCTGGGTCGTGCCCGTCGTGCCCTTGAGCGACAGATAGGCCTTGCCGTCGACATCGGTCACCACCGACGCCGTTACGCCCGCCTTCTTGGCGTTGATCGCATTGGCGATGCTGTCGAGGCTCCCGTCGGTCACGTCGATCGTGACTGGCGTGCCCGACCCGGCGGTGAAGCCGGTCATCTGCGTGCCGTCGGACGAATAGGTTGCGCTGCCGAGCGTCAGCGTCAGCTGGCCCGATCCGAGCACTGTGGTGCGGTCGGCGAGCGGGGTCTGCGTCGTCGCGACCTGCGCACTGGCGAGCTGGCTGACGGTGATCGTCGAGGTCAGCCCGGTCAGCACGGCGCCGGTCTGCGCGCTCGCGGTCAGGACGTTGCTGTTGGTCGTCTGCGGCTGCGATTGCAGCGTGCCGTTGGTGGTCAGCGTCTTCAGCGCGGTGGCGAAGGTGGTGATGTCGCTCTTGAGCGTCGAAATGCCCGAGATCTGCGCGGTCAGCGCGGTCTGCTGCGCCTTGAGCGCATCGGTCTTGGTTGCGAACTGCGCCTGGACCAGCGAGCTGACGAGCGACGCTGTGTCGATCCCCGAGCCGGTCGCCAGCGACGTGAACAGCGCCTGCGCCGCCGAGCCCATCACGCTCGATGCCGAGGGACTCGGGGTCGGGCTGGGCGCAGGCGTCGGGGTGGGTGTGCTCGTCGTCGAAGTGGTGGTCACCATGGCAATAGCTCCGCGCGCGTCGAACCCAGGAACGACCGGCTGCGCGCTAATTTTAGGACTTTCGTCATTGTTTGACGCCGTTTTCGTCGAAGCGCGCGGTGGTCGGCACCTCGATCGCCGGCGGCATCGCCCCGGCGCGGCGGTTGAGGCCGAACACGAAGGCCAGCACGGTCGCCACCGCGGCGTAGAGATCGTCGCGGATCTGCTGCCCTTCGCGGCTGGTATAATAGACCGCGCGGGCGAGCGCCGGATATTCGAGGATCGGGATCTTCTCGTCGCCGGCGACGTCGCGGATCGCCAGCGCAGTGATGCCGCGACCCTTGGCGACCACTACCGGCGCATTGTCCTTGAGCCGGTCGTAACGCAACGCCACCGAGAAGTGGGTCGGGTTGGTCAGGATGACGTCGGCGGTCGCGACCGCCTGGCGCACCGAGCGCCGGCTCATCTCGCGCTGGCGCTGGCGCAGATGCTGCTTGGCTTCGGGCGAACCCTCGGTTTCCTTGCTCTCGTCGCGGACTTCCTGCTTGGTCATCCGGAGCTTGCCGAGCCGGCGGATGATCTGGATCGGCAGATCGACGCCGGCGATCAGCACCAGGCCGCCGGCCATCGTGAACAGTATCCAGGTGAAGGTCCCGCCGAGCTGGCCGACCACGCCGGCGACATCCGACGATTTCGACAGGCCGAGCGTCGGCTGCGTGGTCTTCCACAGCAGCCAGGCCCCGATCGACCCGAGCAGGACGACCTTGAGCAGCGACTTGCCGAGTTCGATCCAGCCGGTCGGGCCGAAGATGCGCTTCAACCCCGAGCCGGGATTGATCCGCGAGAATTTGGGCTGGAGCAGGGTGCCGTTGAAGCGGAACGAGCCGAGCCCCGCCTGGCTGACGATCCCGGCGACCACCGCCACCAGCAACAGGCCACCGACCGACGGCGCGAACCCGAGGCCAGCCTGGATCAGCGGCCGCATCGGCGACCAATCCTCGATATCGGCGCGGCCGAAGCGGAAGCTGGCGGTCATCAGCCCTTCGCACGCCTTGACCATCTGCGGCCCGAGCATGACGATCCAGCCGCAACCCGCGAGCACCATCAGCGCCGTCGCGAAATCGCGCGACTTGAGGACATCACCATTCTCGATCGCGTCCTTGCGACGCTTGGCTGTCGGGGCTTCTGTCTTGTCGCCTTCGTATTCGGACATCTAGGGTCTGGCCTCCGCTAGGGTGGGGTCGTGACGGAGCCGATTTTGGTGTTGGGCCAGAAGCAAGGAGGGAGCGATGCTGAAGCATCGTGACCGACGCGGCGACGCCGCCCGGCGCCAAAATCGGCCCGCCGCGGAGCGGTCGCCTTGAGCAGCCCGCTGGACTACGTCACTTGCTTGCGCGCAGCTTCGGCTGCGCGGCTGCGCTGCGTTCTTTGCCAGCGGGCTGCTCAAGGCGATCACGATCCCCATCCTAGCGGAGGCCAGGCCCTAACCGAACACCAGGCGTTGCGCGGCATCGAGTCCTTCCTGGACGATGACGAGCATGTAATCACCCATGGCGGGCATCGACAGCGCGAGCGCGACCACGCCGACCGCGAGGCTGGCGGGCAGGCCCACGGCGAACAGGTTGAGGCTGGGCGCGGCGCGGCTGATCATGCCGACGATCATGTTGAGGCACAGCAGCAGGAAGCCGACCGGCAAGGCGAGCAGCAATCCCGCGGCGAAGGTGTAGCCGCCGAAGAAGGCGATGTCCTTGAGCCGGTCCGGCGACAGCCAGGCGCCGCCCGGCGGCAGGATCGCGTAGCTCCTGACCAGCATGTCGACCAGCACGAGATGACCGTTCACCGACAGGAACAGCAGGGTCATCAGCACCGACAGGAAATTGCCCAGCGCCGGGGTCGAATGGCCGTTCTGCGGGTCGATCGCCGAGGCGAAGCCGATCCCCATCGAGGTGCCGATGATCTCGGACGCGACGGCGGGCGCGGCGAACGCGATCTGCAGGATGAAGCCGATCGCGAGCCCGATCAGCGCTTCGGCCGTCGCGCTGAGGATCGTCGCGGCCGAGAAGATCTCGGCGGGCGGCGTGATCGGATGGACCGCCAGCACCAATATGCCGATCCCTCCCGACAGCGCGATGCGCACCGGCAAGGGCACCGACACCGCGCCGAACACCGGCGCGGCAATGAACGCCGCCCCGATGCGGATCATCACGAAGATGAGCGCCCAGAGCTGCGCTTCGATGTTGAGGCCGAAGCCCAGCATGTCTTACCGCACCAAGTCGGGAATGCGCTGGAAGATGTCGATCGTGAAGTCGCTGAGCAGCCCCATGATCAAGCCGCCGAAGATCAGCAGCGACAGGCCGACGACGACGAGCTTGGGCACGAAGGTCAGCGTCTGTTCGTTGATCGACGTCGCCGCCTGGATCATCCCGAGGATCAGGCCCGCGAGCAGCGCCGGGATCAGCACGGGCGCGGAGGCGAGCGCCAGCACCCACATCGTCTGGTCGGCCACTCCAAGGAAATAATCGGCGTCCATCGTCTAGTTGATCCAGTTCGATTTATCGTCACCCCAGCGAAAGCTGGGGTCTTCGGCCGTATTCCCTTCCGCGAGATGCCAGCTTGCGCCGGCATGACGCTTGGGGCGGAGCCACAGCATCGGTGTCGGGCCGGAGGCCGGGCGCGGCGGCGCGCGGAACGGGTTCGGCGCGGGCGGCGGAGCGGCGGGCATCATGTCGCGAAACTCGACGCGAGGCTGCCCATCATCATCGCCCAGCCGTCGATCAGCACGAACAGCAGCAGCTTGAACGGCATCGAGATGATCGTCGGCGACATCATCATCATGCCGAGCGACATGAGCACGGTCGCGACCACGAGGTCGATGACGATGAACGGCAGGAAGATCAGGAAGCCGATCTGGAACGCAGTCTTGAGCTCGCTGGTGACGAATGCCGGCAACAGCACCGAATAGGGAATGTCGGTCGAATTCGCATAGGGACCCGAATGGGCCATGTCGGCGAACATCTTGAGGTCCTTCATGCGCGTCTGCTTGACCATGAAGGCATGGAGCGGCTGGCCGGCCCGCTGGATCATCTCGGTGCCGCCGATCTGGCCGGCGGAATAAGGCTGGATCGCCTGGGTGTTGATCTGGTTGATGGTCGGCGCCATCACGAACAGCGACAGGAACAGCGCGAGGCCGACCAGCACCTGGTTGGGCGGCGTCTGCTGCAGGCCGAGCGCCTGGCGCAGCAGCGACAGCACGATAATGATCCGCGTGAAGCTGGTCATCATCAGCAGGATCCCGGGCAGGATCGACAGCAGGCCCATGATGATGAGGACCTGGAGACTGAGCGACAGCGGCGCCTTGCCCGCGCCATTCGACGCGGCGGCGGCGCCCGGACCGCCGAGCTGACCGAGCGCGCGGTCGACGGCGTCGCCGACGCCGGGCTTGGCGGCGGGCGCGGCGGACGAACTGGTGGTCGTCGCGGTCGGCGCGGCGGGCGCGCTCTGGGCAAACGCCGGCATCGCGATCGCCATCAGCGCGACGATCGCGAGCAGCACCAGCATCAGCTTGGCGAGCTGGACGTTCCTCGGGCGCGGCGCGGCCGTAACCGGCGCGCGGAAAAGCGAAGGGCCGTCTTCGTTGAGGCGGCGAATCATCGTCACTTGGGCAGCCCCCCGGCCTTGTCGATCAGTTGCACGCCGCCGCGGCCGACCGAGACGAGCAGCTTCTGTCCCTCGAATTCTAGCACCGCGAGGCGCAGGCCGGGCGACAGCATCATCGTTTCCTGCACCTTGATCGCGCGATTGGCCTGCTGCGTCCCCATCCGGCTCTCGAGCCGGCGCCACAGATAGAGGCAGCCGACCATCAGGCCGCAGACGAGCGGCAGCAGGACGAACAGCTTGAGGATGTACGACCAGAGCATCAGCCGCGCTTCTCAGGGCTGACCAGCTCGGTCAGGCGGACGCCGAAGCGCTCGCCGACGGTGACGACCTCGCCACGCCCGATCAGCGTGCCGTTGACGAACACGTCGAGCAGCTCGTTGGCCTGGCGGTCGAGCTCGATCACCGAGCTTTCGCCGAGCGCGAGCAGTTCGCGCAAGGTCAGGCGGGTCTGGCCGATCTCCACGGTCAGCTTGACGTCGACATCCTGCAGCAGCCGGTAATTGGCCGCCATGTTGGCGTCGACCGGGAAGGTCCCGGACAGGTCGGTCATGCGAGTTCCTCGACGTTGAGAGTGAGCGAATTGAGCTTGATCGCGGCGCGACCGTTGGACGTGCCGACGGTGCCGGTACCGAGCCGGCCGTTGGCGACCATCACCGGCACATCGGCGGTCAGGCCGATCGGAATGACGTCGCCTTCCTTGAGTTCCATCAGCTTGGCGAGGCTGATCACCGGCTCGGCGAGCACCGAGCGGACCGGGAAGGTCACGGTCATCACCGCCTTGGCGAGGCCGTTCTGCCACGCCGGATCGGGCGCGGCGCCGAGCACCTTGCCGGTCAGCGACGGCGTGTACGGCTTGAGCGACTGGACCGGGTAGACGATGTCGATGAAGACCGGCTTGCCGTGCGTCTTGCCGATGCCGAAGCGCGTGATGACGAGCGGATCGTCGCCGTCGAGCCCCGCCACCATCGACGGATTGGCCTCGACCCGGCCCGGCGCGAAGCTGACCTTGGCGAGCGGCTCCCAGGCGACGGTCATCGGTTCGGCGACGATCGCCGCGAGCCGCACCAGCATCGCCTCGGCGGCCGGCGAGAACTCGCTCGGCATCTCGTGCGGCGCGGCGCCGGTGCCGCCGAAGAACATGTCGAGCAGTTCGAGCGCGAACTTGCCGTCGACCACCATCAGCGCCTGGCCATGGCCCGGCGTCATGAGCAGCGGTACCCAGCCGGTCAGCCCTTCGGGGCGTTCGGCGCGGTAATCGGCGAAGCGCTGCACCACCAGGGGTTCCGCCCACAAGCGGACTTCCTGGCGCAGCAACGGCTCGAACACGCCACGCAGGCTCCGTGCGAGGCGCGCGGAGAGATGCTGCAGCGTGTGCAGATCGCCGAACGGATTCAGATTCGCGCCGCCCAGCGCGGGGGCGTGTGCCGCCGCGCGAGGGCGTTCGCGCCGGTCCGTGTCGGATATGGATGACGAGCCGTTAACCATGCCCGGTCACTGAACAACAAAATTGGTAAAGTAGACGTTACTAATCCCGCCAAATCCCTCTTTTTGTTTGAGCGTGGCGTTGATTGCCGCGACCAGCCGCTGCGACAGATGCTTCTTGCCGTCGCCGGTGGTGACCTCTTCCTCGGTCGCATCGCCCAGCGCCATCAGCACCGCCGAACGCACCGCGATCTCGTTGGTCTTGAGGTTGTCGATCACCGAATCGTCGTACGGGGTCGACACCGCGATCCCGATCTGGACGTAATGCGGGCTGTCGCGGAGGTTGGAGGTGAAGTCCTTGTCCATCGCGTAATAATTGGACGCGTACTTGTCTCCGCCGCTGCCCGACGGCGGCTTCGACCCGCCATGGCCACCGCCTTCGCCTTCCTTGCCCTCGCCGCCGCCGCCGCGCTTCTGATCGGCCTTGGGGACCAGTTTCGGGCCATCGGGTTCGGCTGCCTTGGCGCCACCCAGCATGCCGGTCGCCCACAGGCCGCCGACGGTCCCGCCGCCGGCGAGCAGCACGACGATCAGGACAAGCATGATCAGCTTGCCCTTGCCGCCTTTCTTCTTGGGCGCGTCGCCCTTCGCATCGTCACTCATTCTTCAGTCCCCCATCAGGCAATGCGGCCGTCACCGACGGCCTGGATGTCGTCCCCGCTTGCGGCGGAGAGGTGATTCGAAACGTTCTGCTGGACCTCGACCTGCGGCCGCGGCCGGTCGCCGCCCGTCATGCCAGAGCCCGACAAATCGACGCTGGTCCCAGCGAGGCGGATGCCGCGTGCTTCGGCCGCCGCATTGAGCTGCGGCGCGGCGTCGGCGATCAGCGTGCGCGTCGCGGGCTGTTCGGCGGCGAAATGGACGCTGACCGCGCCGTCGGAATGCGTACGCAGCGAGACGTCGACGCGGCCGAGCGCATCGGGCTTCAACCGGATCGAGGTGTCGTTGGCATTGGCGTCGTCGCGCAGCGCCTCGATCCGGTCGATCATCTTCTGCGGCCAGTCCTGGCGGCCCAGATCGAGCGCCTGGCCCTGCGCCTCGCCGGGCTTGGCGATCAGCGTGGCGGCATCGGTCGGCGTCAGCAGGCTCGCCGCCGCGGCGATGCCGCCGGGCGCGCTCTTGTCGCCGTCGCGCTCCGACTCGCGGCTCGGCGCCATGGCGAGCGCGAACAAGGCAGGCATCGCCTGAGTGGCCGGCCCGGAGGCGGCAAGCGCCGCCGGGGCGGCGGCCGGAACGGCGACGCGAATCGGCTGCGCGGTGGGTTGGGCCGGCGCGGCATTGTCGATCGCGACCTTGGCCTGAACGGTCGGCTTGGCGGTGGCCACGGGAAGCGTCGATGCGATGTTGATGGCGATCGGCGCGGAATCGGCCGGTACCGTCACCGGCGCGCCCGGCATCGTCGGCATCGTCGGCATCGTCGGCATGGCTGGCATTGTCGGCATGGCCGAGGCGGCCTGCGGCTGGGCAGCGAGCGCCGCGGGATCGGCGGCGACCGGTGGTTGCGACGCATCGGTCGCCGGCAATGACGGCGGCAAGGGCGCCGCCGTGGGAAGCGCGGGAGCCGCGACGCCAGTGGTGGCCGCCGGCAGCGGCCCTCCCTTGCTCGCCACGACCGGTTGGACCGGCGGCGAGGGCGGGAAGACGATCGGCGCGAGCGCCATCAGCCAGGCGAGCGTGGGATCGCCCTTGTCCTCGGCCTGTTCCGGCAAGCCCTTGCCGGTCGCGGCATCATCCTGCCGCCCGCCGCCGGCCTGTTCGTCCTTGGGCGTCACCACGGTCTTGCCGATCATCAGGTCGAGAAAGGCGGCAAGGCTGGGTGCGCCCGGCACCGCGTCGGCAGGACTGCCGATCGCGAGCAAGGAGGGCGCGCCGACCTTTCCAGGCAGCGCGGCAGCAGTGGATGCGGGTAGAGTCAAACCGGTCATGAACCCCTCGTGCACGAGGGCGTGCACTGCCCCCGCAAGGGCTTCAGCAAGGATCGTGCCGAATCTTCCGAACGGCCGGCGCGGCCTCGAGCGCGCGGATCGCCTTGAGCGCCGCCTCGCGGTCGGCGCGCGCCATCAGTTTCTCGACCGCCGACTGGTCGCGCTTGGCCTCGCGCGTCGCCTCGGCGGCACGTTCGGCGGCCTGTTCGGCGGCGCGCAGGCGATGCTCGGCATGCTCGGCCGATTGCTGGAGGCGCGAGCGGAAATGCGCCGCGGCGACGAGCGAGAAGCCGCTTCCCGCCTCGGTCGGGGCCGGCGCGACGCTGTCGGCAAGCCGGGCGATACGCTCCGCAAGGTCGGCCTCGCTCGCGATCTTGGCCTGGGCGCGGACTTCCTCGGCGCGGGTCATCCCGAGCTGGAGCGTGCGCACCCGGAGGATGCGATCGAGCTGGCCCTTACGATCGCGCGCCATGATTTAGCCCTGCGGCAGCCCGAACACGCCGATCAGCTCAGCGACCGCCTCGGGCAGCGATACCTTGGTATCGGCGTCCTGGCGGATATATTCCATCACCGCGGGATGATAAGCGATCGCCGCGTCGATCTCGGGATCGGCGCCGCCGCGATAGGCGCCCATCAGCACCAGGTCGCGATTCTCTTCGTAGGTGGCGAGGTGCCGGCGTAGCACGCGCGCCGCAGCGACATGGTCGTGCGGCGCGATGTCGGTCATCACGCGGCTGACCGACGGGCCGAGGTCGATCGCCGGATAGACGCCGCGCTCGGCGAGCGCTCGGCTCAGCACGATATGGCCGTCGAGGATCGAGCGGGCGCTGTCGACCACGGGGTCGTTGCCGTCGTCGCCATCGGCGAGCACGGTGTAGATCGCGGTGATCGAGCCGCCGGTGTTCACGTCGGTGCCGGCGCGTTCGATGAGGTTGGGCAGCATCGCGATCGCCGACGGCGGATAGCCGCGCGCCGAGGCGGGTTCGCCCAACGCCAGCCCGATCTCGCGCCCGGCATGCGCCACGCGAGTCAGCGAATCCATGATGAGGAGGACCTTCTTGCCCTCGGCGCGGAAGCCTTCCGCGATCGCCGTGGCGCGGAGCGCGCCGCGGATGCGCAGCACCGGCGAATGGTTGGCGGGGACGGCAACGACGACCGAACGCGCGCGCGCCTCGCCCGCGACCTTGGTCTCGAGGAAGTCGGCGACTTCGCGGCTGCGTTCGCCGATCAGACCGATGACGACGACGTCGGCCTGCGCGGCGCGGACCATCATCCCGAGCAGCACCGACTTGCCGACGCCCGAGCCGGCCATGATGCCGACGCGCTGGCCCTGGCCGATCGTCAGCAGGCCGTTGATCGCGCGGACGCCGACATCCATCGGCTGCAGCACGCGGCCGCGGTCGAGCGGGCCCTGCAGCTTGCCGGCGAGCGGCCAATGTTTGGCGCCGCGGATCGGGCCGAGCCCGTCGATCGGCTTGCCTGCGCCATCGACCACGCGGCCGAGCAGCGCGGCGCCGACTTCGGCGGCACCGGGGGCACCGACCGGGCGCACCGGCGCCTGCGGCAGGAGCGCGGCGGGACCGCCGAGGTTCATCAGCAAGGTGCGGCCGTTGCGGAAACCGATCACCTCGGCCTCGACCTTGGCGCCGCCCGCGGCACCGACCTGGCACACCGTGCCGACCGGCAGATTGAGCCCGACCGCTTCCATCAGCAGCCCGTCGAACGACGCGAGGCGGCCCGAGATCTTGGGCTGCGGCGCGAAGTCGGCCGTGCCGAGGCTTTCGAGATAGTCCTGAGCGAACCGGTTCAGCATAAAATTCCTCCCCGGCACGGGGAGGGGGACCATTCGCGTAGCGAATGGTGGAGGGGGCCCGCGACCAACGAGCAACAAGCCATGAGGTTACCGGAAGGAAGGCCCCCTCCACCAAGCCGCTTCGCGTCTTGGTCCCCCTCCCCGTTCCGGGGAGGAATTTTTGGGAAAGCCCCGCTCATTCCGGCAACGCCGCGCGGTCGATCGCCTGGGCGAGCTGGTCGAGCCACAGGCCGGGCCCGTCCTCGACAATCGTCACCGAGGATTCGAGCACGAAATGCCCGCGCTCGACGCTCGCGTCGCCGGCGGCGAAGATGTTGTCGGGCAGGCGGCCGTCGACCAAGGGCATGTCTTCCGGATTGAGCCGCAGCACTGCGGACTCGGCATCGTCGGCGAGCATCCCGGCGGCGACCCGGACGCGGCGGTCGAGCAGATCGGCGTCGATCCCGGCCTCGCCCACCATCTGGCGGACGAGCTGCATCACCGTCTGGCGGAGGTGCCCGGCGAGCCGGTCGCGGTCGATCCGGCGGTCGTCGTCGATCGCGGCGACGAGATTGTCCATCAACGCGCGGTCGCGATCGGCATCAGCGGCGACCTGCGCGAGCGCCGCGGCCATGCCTTCGTCATAGCCGGCCGCCCTGGCGGTCGCGATCGGATCGACGAAGCCGGTGGGCTGCTGCGCCGTGTCGAACGGGTCCCAGCCCTCGGTCGGATCGACCTCGCGGTCCGCCGGGGTGAAATGCCTGGGCTGCGCGTCGGGCTGCGGGGGCGGCTCGGGCGTCATGTCCTTGGGCGCGAAGGCCACACCCTTGGCGGCGAACGCGCGGCGGAGCGCGGCGCCGGCCTGGTCGTGGCGGCTCGCGAACCCGGCGACGAAATCGGGTGGCAGGCGCTCGGGCGTACGCTCAGACATAGTCATCGTCGCCGCCCATCATGATCGTGCCGTCCTTGGCGAGCGCGCGGGCGAGCTGGATGATACCCTTTTGCGCATCGAGCACTTCCGACAGCTTCATCGGGCCGCGCGCTTCCATCTCGTCGCGGATGCCGTCCGCGGCGCGCGCCGACATGCAGCCGAGGAAGCGGTTGCGCGTCGCCTCGTCGACGCCCTTGAGCGCGCGGGTGAGCAGGTCGCTGTCGACGTTGCGGATCAGGGTGCCAAGGTTCTTGTCGTCCATGTCGAGCAAATTCTCGAACACGAACAGGGCTTCCTCGATCGCCTTGGCGACCTCGCGGTCGATCTTGAACAGCTTGGGCATGACGCGCTGCTCGGTGGTCTTGCGCGCGCCCGACAGGATGCGGGCGGCTTCCTTGGTGCCGCCGAGCATCACGCCGGCCGACTGACCGCCGGCGGTGCCGGTGCGGTTGGCGAGCATCGTGCGCAGGGTATCGACCGCCTCGGGCGTGATCGGCCCGAGCCGCGCGACGCGGTGCAGGATCTCGGGCTGCACCGCATCGGGCAGCAGTTCGAGCACCTGGCCGGCGATTTCCTGGTCGAGGTTGGCGATCACCACCGCGGCGATCTGCGGATGTTCCTTCTCGATCATCGCCGCGATCTCGGCCGCGTCCATCCAGTCGAGCAGTTCGAGCTGGCATTGCGCCTCGGGCGGGGTGATGCGGGCCAGCACGCTGTCGGCCTTTTCGGGGCCGAGCGCGCGGGTCATCATCGTCTCGATGATCGGCTTGGGATCGAACCCGATCGCGGTGCGATCGCGCGCCTTCCCGACGAAATCGTCGAGTACCATCTCGACCTCGGGCTCGCCGACGTCGGCAACCGCGAACATCGCCTTGCCGAGCTGGCGGACCTCTTCGGGGTCGAGCTTCTGGAGGATGGCCGCGGCCTCCTCCTCGCCGACCAGCATCATCAGCACGGCGGCGCGTTCGACACCGGTATAGGTGCGGAATGTAGCGGGAGCGTTCATCAGCGGGCGTCCGATTTGATCATGTCACGTACCGCGAGTGCGGCGCGCGTCGGGTTGTCGCGGGTGAAGCCGCGAACCATTCCGATCCGTTCGTCGAAATTCTGCGCGCTCTCGAGCGCGTCGATGCTGACCGGCTGGCCGCCAGGGCCGCTGCCCATGCCGGGCGCCGCACCGCCGAGTGCCGGGTTGACGCCGAACTTCGAGGCGAGGTCGTTGCCCAGCGCGGCACGGCCGGCGTCGTCGCGCTTCTTCATCAGCGCCTTGGACAGCGGACGGACGCCGAGGAACAGGACCAGCAACGCGATCACGATCGCGGTCGCGTTGCGCAGCACCATCGCCAGCCAGCCGCTCTCGTACCAATGCTGGCCGCCGCCGAGATCGGGCGTCGCGGCGAAGCGGCGGCTGATCACGGTGACCTGGTCGCCGCGCGCCGTGCTGGCACCGACCGCCGAATTCACCAGCTGGGTGATTTGCTGCATCTCGACCGGCGAGCGCGGCTTCGAGCCCTCGACGTCGCGAAGCACGACCGCGACCGACAGGCGGCGGAGCGCGCCCGGCGCGTTGCGGGTGACCGAGACTTCGCGGCCGAGATCATAGGCGCGGGCATAGGAGTCGGCCGCCTTGTTGGTGTCGGGCATCACCGGCGAGGCGGCGGGAGCCGCGGCGGCGGCAGCGGCAGGCGCGCCCGGCGCTCCAGCCGCCGGCGCGGTACCGGGCGCTGGAGTCGGGGTAGGCGTCGGCGTCGCGACCGTGGTCGGCGGCGGCGGCGTGTTCGACAGCGCGCCGGGAATACCGCCCGGTGCCTGGGCATTCGTGCCCGGTGCGTCCTTGTTGGTCCAATTGCCCTGTTCGGCGCGCAGCGCGCCGGCCTTGTCATAGCTTTCGCGCGTCGAGCTGGTGTCGTCGAGATTAACGTCGGCGGTCACCTCGGCGGTGAAATTGCCCGCGCCGACCAGCGGCGTCAGCAGCTGGTTGAGCTGCTCGCGATATTTCTGCTCGACCTGGCGCTGGTAGCGGACCGTAGCGTCGTTGCCATCGCCGGCCGCACCGGGCTTGGACAGAAGTGCGCCCATCTGGTCGACGATGGTGACGTCGTCGGGCTTCATCCCCGGCACCGACGAGGCGACGAGGTTGACGATCGACGAGACCTGCGCGTCGGACAGCGAGCGCCCGGCCTGGAGCTTGACAATGACGCTCGCCGAGGGCGAGGCATTGTCGCGCACGAACACGGTGTTCTCGGGCACGGCGAGATGCACGCGCGCCTCGGCCACCGCATCGATGTCCTGGATCGAGCGGGCGAGCTCGGTCTCGCGCGCCTGGCGCAGGCGTTCGCCTTCGACCGCACGGGAGACCCCCATCGGCAGATTGTCGAGGATCGCGTAGCCGCCGGGCGCCGCCTTGGGCAGGCCTTGCCCCGCGAGCAGCATCCGCGCCTTAGAATAATCGTCCTCGTTGACGGTCAGCGCGTCGGTCGATTCATCGATCCGGCCGGTGATGCCGCCGGTCTTGAGCGCGGCCATCACCTGCGACTTGTCGGCGTCGGGCAGGCCGGAGAACAAGGTCTTCTGCGTCGGCGTCGACAGCATGAACCAGGCCAGCGCGGCGGATGCGATCAGCCCGACCATCAGCACCATCGGCAGGCTGCGCTTGACCGCAGGCTGCGCGAGCATGGACTGGGCCTGCTTCAGCGGGTTGGCGAAACGCTCGGAGGCGAGCGGCGAGGTCTGGGTAAGTTCGTTGCTCATGGCCTATCTCACACCGGCATGCTCATGATGTCCTTGTACGCGGACAAGAGCTTGTTCCTGACCTGCAAGGTCGCTTCGAAGCTGACCGACGCTTCCTGTCGGGCCAGCATCACCTTGGCGATGTCGATCGTCTCGCCGCGCTCGTACGACGCGGAGATATCGGCAGCACGGTTCTGGCTGTCGTTGACGCTGTTGAGCGCGCTCGTCAGCGAGTCCGAGAAATTGGCGGGTCCCGACGGCTGCACCCCGCCGGTCGCATTGGCGGCGCCGGTGGCATTGGCCACATTGGCCCGCGCCAGCGCCGAATTGCGTTCGAGGATCTGCGCGCGCAGCGCCATCACCCGGTCGACGCCCATCGCGCCGCCCACTCCGGTCACGCCGCTCATGCCCACATCCTCGTGATGTCTTCACCCTGCTCGCGCGCCTTGGCGAGGCGGTAGCGCAGCGTGCGTTCGGAAATGCCGAGCCGGCGGGCGGTCTCGATCCGGCTGCCGCCGCATGCGGCGAGCGTTTCGCGGATCGCCTGGAACTCGCTGAACTGGACGACATTGGCGAGCGTGTCGGCGCTGCGTGCCGGAACCGGATCGGCCTGGGGCGCGGGGCGCCGGTCGAACACGATATGGTTCGCGCTGATCGTGTCGCCCGCGGCGAACAGCAGCGCACGCTGGATGACGTTCTCGAGCTCGCGGACATTGCCCGGCCAGTCGTGCGCCATCAGCATGTCGATCGCGCTGTGATCGGGCCACGGCACCGTCTGGCGATTGCCCGAATGGCGCAGGATCATCGCGGCGGCGAGCGCCGGAATGTCCTGCGGGCGATCGGCGAGCGACCGCGTGGTGAGCGGAAAGACCGACAGGCGGTAGTAAAGGTCGGCGCGGAACCGCCCCGCCGCCACTTCCTCCTGGAGGTCGCGGTTGGCGCAGGCGATGATGCGGACGTCGATCGGGATCGGGGTCGAGGCGCCGATCGGGATCACTTCCCGCTCCTGGAGCGCACGGAGCAATTTGGCCTGGAGCTGGAGCGGCATCTCGGCGATCTCGTCGAGCAGCAAGGTGCCGCCATCGGCCGCGCGGAAAAACCCCTCGCCCGCGGCATTGGCGCCGGTGAAGGCGCCCTTCTGGTGGCCGAACAGCAATGCTTCGAGCATGCTCTCGGGCAGTGCGGCGCAATTGATCGCGACGAACGGCTTGGTGCGGCGCTTCGACTTGTTGTGGATCGTGCGCGCGAGGACTTCCTTGCCGGTCCCGGTCGGGCCGTTGATCAGCACGGTGATGTCGGCATCGGCGACGCGCTCGGCGAGCGCGAACAGCGCGAGGCTCTCCGGATCGGCGGCGGTCGCCGCCTCGGGGCCGGCGGCATAGGAATAAGCGAACGCCGATCCGACGGCATTGTCGGCCGGGCCGAACGACAGTAGCGCGGGCTGGCCGGGAGCGCCGTGGCGAAAGCCGCGCCCCTCGGTCCCGATCTTCAGCGTGCGCTCGGCGATCGGCGCGGTCTCGTCGTCCATCACCAGGAAGACGTCGCTCGCCTGCGGGCGGGCGTCGCCATCGGCGACTCCCAGGCCCTGCGCGCGCAGCGAAGACACCAGGGCATATTTTTGCCGGAGCACCGAGGCTGATGGAAAGATCGAACGCATGTAATTCCCCTTCGTCACGAGAGGACATGCGCGAAACTTGGTAAACGAGACGTAAACCATCCGGCAACGGCGGCAAAAAATTACCGCGTCGCTACCCGTTCTGGCGGCAATCGGCGGCAAACCGGCAAGGCACCGGCAAAATTTTGCCTAAAGCCCGGCAAAAGCCTGCCGTTCTCTGGCTCAGACGGCTCGGCCCCTCGCACAATTCGGGGGAGGAGCGGGGATCGTCGGAGCAAGTGGAGACGAACATGACTGTTATCGGAAGCAACGTTTCGGCGCTTCGTGCGACGAATGCCTCGAACCAGGCCAATCTGGCCCTGTCGACCGCGATGAACCGCCTGTCGACCGGCAAGCGCATCAACTCGGCCAAGGACGACGCCGCCGGCCTCGCCATCTCGGCCTCGATGACCGCGCAGATCACCGGTATGAACCAGGGCATCCGCAACGCCAATGACGGCATCTCGATGGCGCAGACCGGTGAAGGCGCGCTCGACGAGGTCAACAACATGCTGCAGCGTATGCGTGAGCTCGCGGTGCAGTCGGCCAACGGCACCTATTCGTCGACCGACACCGCGAACATCACGTCGGAGCAGGACGCTCTGTCCGCGCAGATCAGCTCGATCGTGACCAACACCGCGTTCAACGGCAAGAACCTGTTCGCCACCGCGTCGAACAGCATCTCGATCCAGGCCGGTGCCAACACGGCGGATGCGCAGTCGGTGAGCTTCACCCAGCTCAACGCCAGCTCGACCAAGCTGTCGGCGGTGGTGGACTTCACCAACAACAAGATGAAGACCGGCCTGACGCTGAGCAACTTCGACGACGCGATCAACGAAGTGTCGACGACCCGCGCCGGTCTGGGTGCCGCCCAGAACCGCCTGCAGTCGGCGGTCAACAACCTGACCAACAACGCGACCAACCTGACCGACGCGCAGAGCCGCATCCAGGACGCCGATTTCTCGACGGAATCGACCAACCTCGCCAAGGCGCAGATCCTCAGCCAGGCCTCGACCTCGATGCTGGCCCAGGCCAACCAGTCGCAGCAGGGCGTGCTCAAGCTGCTCGGCTAATCGAAGAATCTCCTGCCCGGTCCCATCCCCCCGAGGGGCTGGGCAGGACAGGCTTCCAGTGAAGCGTAGGAGATCCCGGCGGCCCAACCGCCGCCGGGATTTTCATGGTGACGAAAAAATTTACTTAAACGGTCGCGGAAGCGGTCGTTCGTTGCTGTCGACGGCTCGACCTTCTGCCTTGGGGGTGGCGGGGAGCGTCAGCAACGGAGACCCTATATGACCGTTATCGGTAGCAACATTTCCGCGCTTCGAGCGCAGAATGCGTCGACCCAGGCCAATGACGCCTTGTCGACCGCGATGAACCGCCTGTCGACCGGCAAGCGCATCAACTCGGCCAAGGACGACGCCGCCGGCCTCGCCATCTCGGCCTCGATGACCGCGCAGATCACCGGCATGAACCAGGGCATCCGCAATGCCAATGACGGCATTTCGATGGCGCAGACCGCCGAAGGCGCGCTCGACGAAGTCACCAACATGCTCCAGCGCATGCGCGAGCTCGCGGTGCAGTCGGCCAACGGCACCTATTCGACCAGCGACCTCGCCAACATCACCGCCGAGCAGGACGCGCTGGGCGCGCAGATCAGCTCGATCGTCGCCAACACCAGCTACAACGGCAAGAATCTGTTCGCCACCGCGTCGAACAACGTCACGATCCAGGCCGGCGCCAATTCGAGCGACACCGTCCAGATGTCGTTCAGCCAGCTCAACGCCAGCTCGACCAAGCTGTCGACGGTGGTCGATTTCACCAACAACAAGATGAAGACCGGCCTGGCGCTGTCGTCGTTCGACGACGCGATCAACGAGGTCTCGACGACCCGCGCCGGCCTCGGTGCCGCGCAGAACCGGCTGCAGTCGGCGGTCAACAATCTGACCAACAACTCGACCAACCTGACCGACGCGCGCAGCCGCATCCAGGACGCCGATTTCTCGGCCGAATCGACCAACCTCGCCAAGGCGCAGATCCTGAGCCAGGCGTCGACCGCGATGCTCGCGCAGGCGAACCAGAGCTCGCAGGGCGTGCTCAAGCTGCTGGGCGGCTGAGGCGCGTAAGCGCCAAAGGCGTACGGCCTCGGCACCAACCCCCCTTCACAAAAGGGTGTCGGGGCCGACCAATGAACCCCGGTGGTCCGTACGGACCGCCGGGGTTCTCGCCGTTTCGCGTCGCGGCCACTCCCGCCGGGTGTGGGCGAAACCGCTAAAGAAAACCGCGATCCGGCCGTTATCGGGAATGAGCGGTCCGCCATCGGACCGCGACGATCTTCCCGGGAATGCCGGCCACGTTTCTCCCCTTCGTCGAGGAGCCCGCGGTCGTGTGTCCGGAAAGCGTTAGGGTCCGGCATCCCCCCTTCAGTTGCCGGTACTCGTGGGCGAACCCCGGCGGTCCAGTGGCCGTCGGGGTTTCGCTCATCTGGAGTCGTTTTCAGCTTCGCTGAATCGGCACCACCCTCCGCAGCCATTCCAACGATGCTCTGCATCGCCGGAACCTTGGGCTGCTCCGCCCGCTCCCCCATCCGGCCGCCCATAGAATACGCTGTTGGGCGGCCGGGTGGAGGAGCGGGCTGGTGCCGCCACTGTTTCAGCTTTGCTGAAACAGAGTCTAAAGCGTGCGATCAGAGCGCGAACAGCCGGTCGAACGCCGCGCCGCCGCCGGGCGAGAACAGGATCACCCTGCCCTCCCCGCGCCGCGCCCAGCCCTGATCGAGCGCGCGGCTCAATATCTGCGCGCCGAGCGCACCGCCCAAATGATGCCGCCGCTCGCTCCAGTCGAGGCAGGTGCGGCAGAATGGCCGCCGTCCGTCGCCCTTGGCGAAGCCGCGCTCGGCAAGCCAGGCGCGCCCGGCGTCGGTCAGGCCGTGGTCGACCATCAGCCCGCCATCGACCAGCTTGCTCGCGACCGCCACCGCGCGCGCGCCGGCGAGGTGGTCGTAGCACACCCGCGCCTCGCGCATCGCCGGGTCGCGCGGTCCGGTCCGCACGCGCACCGCGCCGGTGCGCTGCGCGAGTTCCATCAGCGCCTCGAGCGCATGGGCGACATCGGGGCCCGACAGCCGGAGATAGCGGTGCCGCCCCTGCTTCTCGGCGGCGAGCAGACCCGCGGTCTCCATCCGTGCGATATGCCCGCTCGCGGTCGGCAGGGTGATGCCGGCGACCCCGGCAAGCTCGCTCACCGTCAGCGCACGGCCGTCCATCAAGGCGGTCAGCATGTTGGTGCGTGCGGGGTCGCCGATCAGCGCCGCGATCTCCGCAATATAGGGTCCTTCGCGCATGGTTCGACCTGTACCGAAGCATCGCCACGGCCGGAATGGCTAAAGTGCCCCGACACTTTGGAGACGGCCGAATGATTACCTGTTTCATCCGCTACGACATCGAGCCCTGGGGCCGCGATGCGTTCGTCGATTATGCTCGCGCCTGGGGCCAGGCGATCCCCGAATGCGGCGCCGACCTGCTCGGCTATTTCGCGCCGCACGAGGGATCGGCGACCACCGCTTACGGCGTCTACAACGTCGCCAGCCTGGCCGATTACGAGGCGTATCGCGCGCGATTGAAGGACCATCCGGTCGGCCGCAGCAACTTCGCCTTCGCGCAGACCGAGCGCTTCATCCGACGCGAGGACCGCGTGTTCCTGGCCAGGGTCGACCGATGATCGCGGTGATCTTCGAGGTCGAGCCCGCCGACGGCCGCCGCGACGCCTATCTCGACATCGCCGCGCGGCTGAAGCCCGAGCTGGAGGCGATCGACGGGTTCGTCTCGGTCGAGCGGTTCGAGAGCCTGACGACGCCTGGCAAGGTCCTGTCGCTGAGCTTCTTCCGCGACGAGGCGGCGGTGGCGGCGTGGCGCAATACCGAGGACCATCGCCACGCGCAGGCGGCGGGACGCGGCGGCGTGTTCGCGGGCTATCGGCTGCGCGTGGCTGAGGTGCTGCGCGACTATGGGCTGAGCGACCGCGCCGAGGCGCCGGCCGACAGCCGCGCACGGCATCGGGATTAGCACGCATCGACATTCCTCCCCGTCAGAGCGGGGCTATTGCACTGGAAAAGTGTCGCCGCGCCTTACGCTGCGAGGCGCGCGGCCTCTAGCTTGCGCGGCGCGATCGGGCGGAACACGACCGACAGTACCATGTTGCCGCCGTCGCGATTGGCCGGCGGCGGGACCAGGGTGAAGGCGGTTTCGGCGGTGCAGCGGAACAGATCGCAGGCGGCGTTTTCCATCCCGTCATGGACGAGCTGCGCCGGGATGCCGGCGCCGCGCTGGATCGCGTCGCCGAAGGTACGCACCGAATAGAAGCGCGCATCCTCGATCTGCAGCCAGTCGTAGACGCGGCCCCATTGGATGCCGGCCATCTTGCCCGTGCCGATCGCGATGTGCGCGGCGTAGAAACCGTCCTGCGTCGGATAGGCGGGAACATCGACCACCACTTGGCCGCGCTCGTCGGCGACCATCACGGGCAGCACGATCGGCTCGCCCTGGATATCGGCGCCGGTCAGGTCGAGCCCGAAGCGGCGCGTCGCGAACAAGGCGATGTTGAGCGCCAGGCCACCGCGGCGCAATTCGCCGGGGAGGAAGGCGCGCATCGATTCGTCGAGGTAGAACAGGCCGTTGCGGCGCAGCCCGGTTTCCGCCGCGTCGGGATCGAGCAGCTCGATCCGCTCGCGCGTGCCGAGGTTGACGTCGTGCTCGAAGTCCGACAGCGCGGCGACCTCGGCCGGTGTCGGGAAGAACAGCAAGCGCGCGAGCGCGGCCGCGGCGGCGACGCGCTGCGCCTCGGGCGTGTCCGAGCCCGCGACCGGGCCGGTCCAGCCAGCCAGCGCCTCGGCGAAGGCGACGCAGCCCGCCTGCACCGCCTTGCGGCCGGCGACCTGGCTCTTCGCGGTATCTCGGGCCGCACGAATCGCGCGGCCATCGGGTTTGTAGTCGACCACCGATCCCTGATCGACGGTGCACAATTGCTCGATCACCGCCATCGAATCGCACAAAGCGTTGAGCACCGGATGGTCGTAATGGCGCGCGTCGATATAGCCCGCCTTGTCGAGCCCGGTCGCCGATTTCTCGCGCAGCAGCAGGTAGCGGCCCGCGACCTTGAGCCCCATCCGCGCCTCGATCATCGGCGCGAGCTGGTTCTGGACCGAGCCGTTGTAGCCGAGATCGGCGAGGATCACGCTGTCGCCGGGCTTGACGCCGGCGCGCTTGAGATGCGCGATCAGCCGATCGGCGAAGCGCCGCGAGCGGGCGATGACGCGGTCGGTCACCGCGTCGGTGGACAAAGCGGCGAGGAAGGCGCGGTCGGTCGACGCCTGGCGCGGCGCGATCCTGGCCACTTCGTCGGTCGAATGGAGCAGCTGGCGCGCGACCACGTCGGTGCGCGCGATGTCGAGCTGGGCGTTGAGATAGGCGCGCACCGCGTCGCGATCGACGAAGCTCGCGGCGGTCGCGGTGAAGCGGCTGATCTCGACCGCCGCCGCCTTGGCGCCGGGGAACAGCACGCGATGCACGTCGCCGGGCAGATGCCCGTCGCGGAGCAGGAACAGCAAATGCGGCGCCTGGCCGTCGCGCGCCTCGATCGCCGCGGCCTCGTCGGCTAGCCAGCGCGCATAGCCGGTCAGGATCGGGCCGAGCACGTCGTGCCCGAGCAGGCGCGCATCGTCGCCGTCGGCGCGCAGCGACACCAACGCGCGGTGCGGCTGATAGGCGGGGACCGCGATCCGCACCCGCGGATCGATCATCGCGCTCGCCGACCCTTCGAGCCGGAGGCGCATCCGCGCCTGGTCGTCGAACTGGACGAGGTGCGCGCAGGGGATGCCGAGCGCCTCGGGCGCCTCGCGATCGGCGGCTTCGTTGTCGCCGAGGTGGAAGATCGTGGCCGGCGCGCAGCCGAGCGCCGCAAGCACGTGCTCGAACAACCCGCCGCCCTTGCCGACGCCATAAGCCGAGGAGACGAACAGCCGGTCGATCGCGGCCGCGGTCGCCGCGCCGCACGCCTGCGCGATCAGCGCGCGCAATTCGGCTTCGGTCAGATAGGTGTCGCTGACGATGATGACCTCGAGCCCGCGCGCCTTGGCGGCGGCGATCAGGTCGATGGTCGGGCGGAAGCCGAAGCAATGGCGATGCTCGGCGGCGATCTCCTCGGCGATCGAGCCGGCGACGTCGCCGCCGGGGCGCAGTTCGCGATGGATGTCGGCAAGCGCGACCTCGGTCCCGCCGTCGGCGACGCGGCGACCGTTACGCGCCAGCGTCTCGGCCGAGCGCCGCACCGGAATCGCGCCCCCCGGGGCGGAGAGGTCGGCGAAGACGTCAGCGGGCGTCGCGCAATTGCGCCAGACGAGCGTGTCGAAACAGTCGAGCGAAAGAGTGCGCACGCCGGGCGGGATCGAGTCCAGCAGCGTCGCCAGCTCGCTCGTCCTGATCGCCATCGTCATCGCATCCGTGTCCTTCGAAGAAAGTCGCGGACGCTTGTTTCAGGATGTGGTTAGTTTTGGGTTAACTATGAGAGGCTGCGAGAAGGCGGTTGACCTGCTCCCCAGAAATCATGCCATTGGTAAGTTAGCTCGTCAGATGGAGATGAGCGATGCGGCGAAGCCGTTTTACCGAGGATCAGATCATTGGCGTGCTGCGGGAACATGAGGCTGGCGTGAA